>Ga0299907_10000042_pt1 | contig 41171 bp, 57 predicted proteins | sample RVTome_16_FD_198680 | JGI IMG/M metagenome (GOLD analysis project Ga0299907, IMG submission 198680) | Soil microbial communities from uranium-contaminated site in the Upper Colorado River Basin, Wyoming, United States - RVT152D67 (version 2) ...
GATGTGTTCGCCGCCGGCGAGAAGGTCGACGTGACCGGCATCTCCAAGGGCAAGGGGTTCACCGGCCACATCCAGCGCCACAACTTCAAGGGCCAGGGCGCCTCCCACGGCACCCACAAGAAGCACCGTGCCCCGGGGGCCATCGGCGCTTGCGCCACGCCCTCACGGGTGTTCAAGGGCATGAAGATGGCCGGCCAGCACGGCAACGCCCGGATCACCACACTCAATCTCGAGGTGGTGGAGGGCGACGCCGAGCGGGGCCTGCTCCTGGTGCGGGGCGCCGTTCCCGGTCCCGCCGGCGGGCTCGTCTTCGTCCGCAACGCCGTGAAGGGCGGTGCCTGATGGCCCCCGTGGTCGTCGAGCATCCCGAGCTGCCCGCCGCCATCTTCGGGATCCAGCCCAACGTTCCGGTCATGCACCAGGTGGTGACGGCCCAGCTGGCCGCCGCCCGTTCGGGCACCCACTCCACCAAGGGGCGGGCCGAGGTGTCGGGTGGCGGGGCGAAGCCGTGGCGCCAGAAGGGCACCGGCCGCGCCCGCCAGGGCTCCAGCCGTGCCCCCCACTGGCGGGGAGGCGGTGTCGCCCACGGGCCCAGCCCCCGCAGCTACCGCCAGCGCACCCCCAAGAAGATGGTGTGGCTGGCCCTGCGCTCCGCCCTGTCCGACCGGGCCGCCTCCGGGGCGGTGGTGGTCGTCGAGGACTGGGGCCTGTCCGTACCCAAGACCAAGGTGGCCCGCCAGGCGCTCGACGCCCTGGGGGTGGCAGGCAAGGAGCGCGTGCTGGTGGTGCTGCCCCGCGATGACGAGGCGGCCTGGAAGTCGTTCCGCAACATGGGTGAGCGCGTGGCCATGACCAGTGTCGAGGAGCTCAGCGCCTACGACGTGCTCGTGGCCGACCGGGTGGTGTTCACCGCCAGCACGCTGGCCGCCATCGCCGCCCGGGCCGAGAAGGGCGGCACCGCCGCCCCCGAGGCATTGGGGGACGAGAGCTTCGGAGCCGCTTCTCCTCCGGTCATCGATCCCACCCCGGCCACTCCGGGATCCGAGGTGCCGCTGGCCAGCCCTCCCGAGGTGCCCGAGCCGGCGATGTCCGAAGAGGAGCCGGCTCCTCCGACCGAAGGCGATGAGGTATGAGCAAGGACCCCCGTGACATCGTGCTGCGGCCGGTGGTGTCGGAGAAGTCCTACGCCCTCCTGGACGAGAACGTCTACACCTTCGTCGTCGCCCCCGACGCCAACAAGATCGAGATCAAGCAGGCCGTGGAGGCCATCTTCAACGTGAAGGTGACCCGGATCTCGACGCTCAACCGCAAGGGCAAGCTCAAGCGCAACCGCCGCTCCAACACCATGGGCAAGCGATCGAACACCAAGCGGGCGCTCGTCAAGCTGGCCGCCGACGACCGCATCGACATCTTCGGGAGCTAGTTCGTCATGCCGCTGCGCAAGCGCAAGCCCACCAGCCCCGGACGGAGGTTCCAGTCGGTCTCGGATTTCGCCGAGATCACCACCGACCGTCCCGAGCGCTCGCTGACGAGGGCGAAGCCCTCCACTGGCGGGCGCAATGTCCACGGGCGCCTCACGGCGCGGCACCGGGGCGGCGGGCACAAGCAGCGATACCGCGTCATCGACTTCCGCCGGGAGAAGGACGGGATCCCGGCCAAGGTGGCCACCATCGAATACGACCCCAACCGCAACGCCCGGATCGCCCTGCTCCACTACCGCGACGGCGAGAAGCGCTACATCCTCGCCCCCGCCCGGGTGGCCGTGGGCGACCTCCTGATGTCCGGGCAGGGCTCCGAGATCCGTCCCGGCAATGCCCTGCCCCTGCGCTACGTCCCCGTCGGTACCGTCATCCACAACGTCGAGCTGAAGCCGGGCGCGGGCGGCAAGATCGCCCGGGGAGCGGGCATGAGCGTGCAGCTGGTGGCCAAGGAGGGCGACTTCGCCACCGTGCGACTGCCCTCCACGGAGATGCGCCGCGTCCCCATCGACTGCCGGGCGACAGTGGGCCAGGTGGGCAACGTCGAGGCGGAGCTGATCTCACTGGGCAAGGCGGGCCGCAACCGCTGGAAGGGCAAGCGCCCCCACGTCCGGGGTGTGGCCATGAACCCCGTCGACCACCCTCTGGGGGGCGGGGAGGGCAAGAGCTCCGGCGGACGGCACCCCACGTCGCCGTGGGGCAAGAAGGAGGGCCGGACCCGGGCCAAGCACAAGTCCTCCGACGCCCTGATCATCCGTCGCCGTCGTGCCCGTGGGGCCCGGAGGTAGGTATGCCGCGTAGCCTGAAGAAGGGACCCTTCGTCGACGACCACCTGAGAGTGAAGGTGGAGCGCCTCAACGAGTCTGGCGACAAGCGGGTGGTCAAGACGTGGTCGCGCCGCTCCACCATCATCCCCGAGATGGTGGGTCACACCATCGCCGTTCACGACGGCCGCAAGCATGTTCCCGTCTACGTGACCGAGGCCATGGTGGGCCACAAGCTCGGGGAGTTCGCCCCCACCCGCACCTTCCGGTACCACGCCGGCCAGGAACGCTCGAGCAGGCGGTAGCTGATGCCCGAGAAGAAGGCCACCCTGCGTTACCTGCGGACCTCCGCCTACAAGGTGAGAGAGGTCCTCGGCCTCATCCGCGGCCTGCCAGTGGAAGAGGCCCGGCACGTCCTCCAGTTCTGCGAGCGGGACGTGGCCCGGGACGCGCTCAAGCTCCTGAACTCGGCCGTGGCCAATGCCGAGCACACGCTCGACCTCCCTGCCGACGAGCTCTACGTCTCGGTGGCCTACGCCGACGAGGGCCCCACCATCAAGCGCTGGCGTCCCCGGGCCCGGGGCCGGGCGACGCGGATCCGCAAGCGCACCAGCCACATGACCATCGTGGTGGCCCGGTTCTCCGACGACCAGCTCCAAGCCCGGCGTCGCCGGGAAGCGGCCCAGCCGGGCGGGCGCCGCCGGGGCGTGCTGCCGCGGCGCCGTCGGGGCGAGGACAAGACGGCGGCAGCCAAGGACACCACCCCGGAGGCCAAGGGCACCACCCCGGAAGCTGCGCCCACGGTCGAGGAGGCGCCCGAGCCCGAAGAGGCCTCGCCGTCCGAGGCCGAGGCGGGCCCGCGCCAGGACGCCGAGGCCGATGCGACGGCCCTCGAGGCCGAGGCACCTCCGCCCGCGGCGGAGGAGAGCGCCGAAGACAAAGCTGCCCGCTACGCCACCCTGGGTAGAGAGGAAGAGGCGGCCACCGAGGAGGATTCCGGTGTCCCCGATGACACAGAGGAAGGCAGTAGCTGATGGGCCACAAGGTGAACCCGTATGGGTTCAGGCTCGGGATCGTCACCGACTGGAAGTCGCGCTGGTTCGCAGACCGCGAGTACACGGAATACCTGATCGCCGACGTCCAGATCCGCAAGTACCTCGACGCCCAGTTGCGGCGGGCGGCCGTCTCGAGGGTCGAGATCGAGCGGACCCGTGACCGGCTGCGCATCGACGTGCACACCGCCCGCCCCGGCATCGTCATCGGGCGCCGGGGGGTGGAGGCCGACCGTCTGCGCCAGGGGCTGTTCAAGATCACCGGCAATCCCAAGATCCAGCTCAACATCCAGGAGATCAAGCAGCCCGAGCTCGACGCCAACCTGATCGCCCAGGGCGTCGGCGACCAGCTCACCGGCCGGGTGTCGTTCCGGCGGGCCATGAAGCGCGCCGTGCAGACGGCCATGAAGGCCGGCGCACTGGGCATCCGGGTGCAGTGCTCCGGGCGCCTCGGAGGGGCCGAGATGTCGCGGCGCGAGTGGTACCGCGAAGGACGCGTGCCGCTCCACACTCTCCGGGCCGATATCGACTACGGGGCCTCCGAGGCCAGAACCACCTTCGGGCGGATCGGCGTCAAGGTGTGGATCTACAAGGGCGACATCCTCCCCTACAAGGCCAGCGAGGACAAGATCGCCAAGGAAGCGGCCATGGCGGTAGGGGAGACGGCCGGCGCCGCCCGCCCCCGCCGGGTGATCAGTGCCGGTGGCGGACGCCGCCGGCCCGACACCGAGCCCGTTCCGGTCGAGCAGGTGGCCGCCTCCGACGATGCTCCCGATCCCGGCAACCCGGTGCTGAAGGAAGCCGACCCCGAGCTGGAGCGCCTCCTGGCCGAGGAAGAGGAGATCGAGCGCCGCACCCGCACCCACCACGAGGCCCCCCACTTCCGGGGCGACGAGGACTAGGTGACGGCGCGATGATCATTGCTCTTCGCCTTGCGGCTCATCGCTTCGTCGGTGGGGGCCCCTGCCCCACCTCCGGCGCCACCGGGGTGGCGCCATGTTGATGCCCAAGAAGGTCCGGCACCGCAAGACCCACCGGGGCCGCATGGAGGGCGTGTCCAAGGGCGCCTTCCGGGTCAACTTCGGCGACTACGGTCTCCAGGCCCTGGAACCGGGCTGGATCACCAACCGGCAGATCGAAGCCGCCCGTATCGCCATGACCCGCCACATCAAGCGGGGCGGCAAGGTCTGGATCAACATCTTCCCGGACAAGCCCATCACCGAGAAGCCCGCTGAGACCCGGATGGGTTCCGGCAAGGGCAACCCCGAGCGCTGGGTGGCCGTCGTGCGTCCCGGCCGGGTGATGTTCGAGCTGTCCGGGGTGGCGGAGCCGGTGGCCAAAGAGGCCATGCGCCTCGCCGCCCACAAGCTGCCCATCAAGTGCCGGTTCGTCCTCCGTGAGGAGGAGGCGTGATGGCCAAGGCGACCGCCAACCTCCGCGACCTCGACGACACCGAGCTGGAGACGCGACTGGCCGAATCGAAGGTCGAGCTGTTCAACCTCCGCTTCGCCAACGTCACCGGCCAGCTCGACAATTCGGCCCGCCTCGGCGAGGTGCGCCGCGACATCGCCCGGATCAAGACGCTCCTGCGGGAGCGGGAGATCGCCGCCGCCGAGGCAGAGGGACAGTAGACGTATGAGCACTCCCGACAATCCCACCCCCACCGCCCGTGTGAACCGCCGCAAGGTCCGAGAAGGCACCGTCGTGTCCACCAAGATGGACAAGACGGTGGTGGTGGCTGTGGTCGAGCGGGTCCGGCACTCGCGGTACCAGAAGACCCAGAAGCGCACCAAGAAGCTCTACGCCCACGACGAGGTCAACGACCTCAAGGAAGGCGACCGGGTGCGGGTCCAGGAGACGCGGCCCATGTCGGCGCTCAAGCGCTGGCGGGTGGTCGAAGTCCTCGAGCGGGCCCGATGACACGATGACTCAGGTACAGCGATGATCCAGCAGGAGTCCAGACTCAAGGTGGCCGACAACTCGGGGGCCAAGGAGGTCCTCTGCATCAAGGTGCTGGGCGGCACCAAGCGCCGCTACGCCAGCATCGGCGATGTGTTCGTGGCCACGGTCAAGGACGCCATCCCCGGAGCGGCGGTGAAGAAGGGCGACGTGGTCAAGTGCGTGGTGGTGCGCACGGCCAAGGAGAAGCGGCGCCCCGACGGCAGCTACATCCGCTTCGACGAGAACGCCGCCGTGCTCGTGAACGACCAGATGCAGCCCCGCGGCACCCGCATCTTCGGCCCCGTGGGCCGGGAGCTGCGGGACCGCCGGTTCATGCGCATCATCTCCCTCGCTCCCGAGGTGCTGTGACGATGAAGCTCCGCAAAGGTGACAGGGTCCGGGTGATCGCCGGGAAGGACCTCGGCCGGGAAGGCGTCATCATGCGCGTCCTGCCCGCCAAGAACCGGGTGATCGTCGAGGGCGTCAACGTGGCCAAGAAGCACCAACGTCCCCAGAGAGCCACCATGCAGGCCGGGATCATCGACAAGGACATGCCCCTCGACGCCTCCAACGTGGCGCTGGTGTGCGGTTCCTGCGGTGGCCCCACCCGCATCGGCTACCGCTTCGACGCCAACGGCAAGAAGGTTCGGGTCTGTGCCAAGTGCCGGGGGGACATCTGATGTCGACGGCCACCGGAACGGTCGAGGCTCCCACCCAGCCCCGTCTGCGGGTCCGCTACGACACCGAGGTCAAGGCCGCCCTCAAGGACAGCCTCGGGCTGGGCAACATCATGGAGGTCCCCCGCCTCGTCAAGATCGTGCTCAACTGCGGTGTCGGGAAGGCCACCCAACAGGCGTCGCTCCTGGACGGGGCGGTCGCCGACCTGCGCATCATCACCGGGCAGAAGCCGCTGGTGACCAAGGCCAAGAAGTCCATCGCCGGCTTCAAGCTGCGGGAGGGCAACGCGGTCGGCGTCAAGGTGACCCTGCGGGGTGATCGCATGTGGGAGTTCTTCGACCGTCTGATCACCCTGGCCATCCCCCGCATCCGGGACTTCCGGGGTCTGGACCCGGATGGTTTCGACGGGCGGGGCAACTACAGCTTCGGGGTCACCGAGCAGCTGATCTTCCCCGAGATCGACTACGACAAGGTGGACACCGTCCGGGGGATGGACATCACCATCGTGACCACCGGGCGTACCGACGACGAGGGCCGGGCCCTGCTCGACGCCTTCGGTTTTCCCTTCCGGCGCGACGGAAGCAGGTAGAGGAGACATGGCCAAGAAGGCCCTCATCGAGAAGCAGCAGCGCAAGCCCAAGTTCAAGGTCCGGGCCTACACCCGGTGCCATCGCTGTGGCCGGGCGCGGGCTGTCTACCGCGCCTTCGGCCTGTGCCGTATCTGCCTGCGTGAGATGGCCCACGCCGGCGAGGTGCCCGGCGTCAAGAAATCCTCCTGGTAGGTGCCGCCATGACCATGACCGACCCCATCGCCGACATGCTCACCCGCATCCGCAACGCCAACGTCGCCATGCACGACGAGGTCGTCATGCCGTCCTCCAAGCTCAAGGAGGCGCTGGCGGCGCTTCTCGAGCGCGAGGGCTACATCTCCGGCCATCGGGTGGAGGGTGATCCCGGCCATCCCGGGCGCAAGCTCATCGTGCGCATGAAGTACACGCCTGACCGGGCCCGCACCATCACCGGCATCCGGAGGGTCTCGAAGCCGGGCCTGCGGGTGTACTCCCAGGCTGACAAGGTGCCGCGGGTGCTGGGCGGCATGGGCGTCGCCGTCCTGTCCACCAACAAGGGTCTCCTCACCGACCGCGAGGCGCGCGAGCGCCGCGTGGGCGGCGAGGTGCTCTGCCACGTCTGGTAGGCCTGGATGTCGCGCGTTGGTCGCAAGCCCATCCCCGTACCCTCCGGAGTCGACGTGACCCTGGAGGGTGCCCGCGTGGTGGTGAAGGGTCCCAAGGGCACGCTGGAGCGTCAGGTGTCCCCCGACATGATCCTCTCCCGGGAGGACGACACGCTGGTCGTCACCCGCCCCACCGACGGCCGGGAGCACCGCTCCCTCCATGGTCTGACCCGGTCGCTGGTCTCGAACATGGTGGTGGGCGTGTCCGACGGATTCGCCAAGGACCTCGAGATCGTTGGCGTGGGGTACCGGGCCACCGCCGCCGGCCCCGGCCGCATCGATCTCGCCCTGGGGTTCTCCCATTCCGTGACGGTCGAGGCGCCCGAAGGCATCACCTTCGAGGTTCCGAGCCCCACCCGCATCACCGTGCGGGGGGCCGACAAGGAACTGGTGGGCCAGGTCGCCGCCAACATCCGCAAGATCCGCAAGCCCGAGCCCTACAAGGGCAAGGGAGTCCGCTACGCCGGCGAGCGCGTCCAGCGCAAGGCCGGTAAGGCCGGGAAGAAGTAGAGGTCCTCGCTCATGACGCTCTCGCCCCAACAGGCCAGGGTCCGGCGCCACCGCCGGGTGCGCAAGCGGGTGGTCGGGACGGCCGCCCGCCCCCGGCTCTGCGTGTTCCGGTCCAACAAGCACATCTACGCCCAGGTCATCGACGACACGTCCGGCCTCACCCTGGCCGCCGCCTCCACGGTGGAGGCGGGGCTGAGGGAGAGCTCCACCGGCAACGTGGCCGCGGCCAAGGCCGTCGGCCAGCTGGTGGGGGAGCGGGCCAAGGCGGCCGGCATCGACCGGGTGGTGTTCGATCGGGGCGGGTTCAGATACCACGGGCGGGTCGCCGCCCTCTGCGACGGGGCCCGTGCGGCCGGACTGGAAGTGTGAGAGTGCATGGCTGAGCGTCGAAGGGACTCCGGACGTGACGGGGCGGACTCCGCCTACGAGGAGCGGGTGATCGAGATCCGCCGGGTGGCCAAGGTGGTCAAGGGCGGCCGCCGCTTCTCCTTCTCCGCCCTGGTGGTGGTGGGCGACGGGGGTGGCAACGTGGGCCTGGGCCTGGGCAAGGCCAAAGAGGTCCCCGCCGCCATCCAGAAAGGGATCGAGGAGGCCAAGAAGAGCCTCATCCCCGTTCCCCTGGCCGGATCGACCATCACCCACCAGATCATCGGTGAGCACGGCGCCGGACGGGTCCTGCTCAAGCCGGCCGCCCCCGGTACCGGGGTCATCGCCGGGGGGGCCGGGCGGGCCATCCTGGAGGCGGCCGGTGTGCACGACGTCCTGGCCAAGTCGCTGGGCTCCTCCAACCCGATCAACGTGGCTCGCGCCGTGATGGCCGGGCTCATGGCCCTCAAGCGTCCGGAGGACGTGGCCCGACTGCGGGGCAAGTCGCCTGAAGAGGTGGCCCCGGCCGGCATGTTGAGGGCGTACACCGAGCGCAACCGGGCCGCCCGCCCGGTCGTCGAGGTCCCGTGATGGCCGAGGAGATACGCGTCACCCAGATTCGTTCCACCATCGGGACGAAACCGAAGCACCGGGGGACCATGCGGGCTCTCGGCCTGCGCCGCATCAACCACACCGTGACCCTGCCCGACCGGCCCGAGATCCGGGGCATGCTGGCCCGGGTGCCCCATCTGGTCCGCATCGAACAACCTGGAGAGACGCCGTGAAGGTCCACGACCTGAAACCCGCACCCGGCTCCAATCCGTCGAAGAAACGGGTCGGCCGGGGTATCGGTGGGAGGCGGGGCAAGACCGCCGGTACCGGCACCAAGGGTCAGGGCACCCGCGGCTCCATCAAGCCCGGGTTCGAGGGTGGCCAGACACCGCTGACCCGCCGGACCCCCAAGCTCAAGGGCTTCAAGAACCCCTTCCGGATCGAGTACACCGTCATCAACCTCGACGGCCTGGAGGACTTCCCGGCCGGTTCCGAGGTGACCCCGGAATCGCTGCGGGCCAAGGGGCTGGTGCACAAGCACGGCCTGGTCAAGGTGCTCGGCCGGGGCGACGTGACCAGGCCCCTCACCGTGCGCGTCCACGCCTTCTCCAAGTCGGCCGCCGAGGCCATCCGGGCCGCCGGGGGAACGGCCGAGACGCTGGTGCCACCGGGAGGCCTGGCTCGGCCCCCTGCCCGGGGGAATGCTCTCACCAACCGGTAGAATGACCGCCCCGCCGACCTGAGGAGGCCTGTCCCCATGTTGTCTCGTCTGCGGAACATGTTCCGGGTGACGGACCTCCGGAACAAGATCCTCTTCACCATCCTGGTCATCGCCATCTACCGGTTCGGCTCCCACATCCCGCTGCCCTACGTCGACTTCGAGGCCATCCAGGCCCTCCAGGACCGGGTCAAGGAAGGCGGGGCACTCGAGTTCCTGGACCTGTTCTCGGGCGGCGCGCTCACCAACGTGGCCGTGTTCGCGCTGGGGATCATGCCCTACATCACGTCCTCCATCATCATGCAGCTGCTGGCCGTGGTGATCCCCAAGCTCGAGGAGTGGCAGCAGCAGGGTCAGGTCGGGCAGAAGAAGATCACCCAGTGGACGCGTTACCTGACCGTGGCCCTGGCCCTCATGCAGTCGACCGGCATCGTCTTCGCTCTCCACCAGGGCGGGGGCAGCTTCCTCGGCTCCCAGGCCCTCTCCGGCATCGACCTCATCCCCAAGTTCTCGGCCCCCCGGGTCCTGCTCATCGTCGTCACCCTCACCGCCGGCACGGCCATGATCATGTGGTTGGGCGAGCTCGTCACCCAGCGGGGCATCGGCAACGGCATGTCTCTCATGATCTTCGCCTCGGTGGTCTCCCGGCTCCCCGCCCAGGGGTCGCAGATCTTCGCCGAGGGCGGCAAGCTCCAGGGCACGGCTGTGGTCCTGATGGGTGTGGCCATGATCGTGGGCATCGTCTTCGTGGAGTCGGGCCAGCGGCGGATACCGGTGCAATTCGCCAAGCGGGTGGTGGGCCGGCGCATGTACGGCGGCCAGAGCACCTACATCCCGCTCAAGGTCAACCAGTCGGGCGTCATCCCCATCATCTTCGCCAGCTCCGTCCTCCAGTTCCCCGCCCTGATCGTGGGGACCCTCCCCTGGCAGGGGGTGAAGGACTGGGTGAACGCCAACCTCATCCAGCAGGGCAGTGTCTTCTACATCGGGGCCGAAGCGGTCCTCATCATCTTCTTCGCCTACTTCTACACGGCCATTGCCTTCAACCCCGCCCAGCAGGCCGACGTCATCAGAAAGCAGGGCGGCTTCATCCCGGGCATCCGACCCGGCCCACCCACCGAGCGCTACCTGGCCCAGGTCCTCAACCGGATCACCCTTCCCGGCTCCATCTTCCTGGCCAGCATCGCTGTCGTGCCGCTGGTGGTCTTCGCCGTCTGGAACATCGCCTCGTTCCCCTTCGGCGGGACGGCCATCCTCATCACCGTCGGCGTCGCCCTCGAGACCATGAAGCAGATCGACAGCCAGCTCATGATGCGCAACTACGAGGGTTTCCTGCGGTAGTGGCTGTCGGAGCGCGCTACCTCCTCCTGGGCAAGCAGGGGGCGGGCAAAGGCACGCAGGCGGCGCGTCTGGCTGCCCACCTCGGTGTCCCCCACATCTCCACCGGCGACATGTTCCGGGCTGCGGTCCGGAACGGGTCGGAGCTCGGTCTCCGGGCTCAGGCGTTCATGGAGCGGGGCGAGCTGGTGCCCGACGACGTGGTCATCGGGGTGGTGGCGGAGCGCCTGGCCGAGGACGACGCCGTCAACTCCGGTTTCGTCCTCGACGGCTTTCCCCGCACCCGCAGCCAGGCCGAGGAGCTGGACCGGGTGCTCTTTCCGGAGGGTCTGGACGCCGCAATCGACATCGAGGTCCCGACCTCCGAGGTCCTGCGCCGCCTGTCGGGCCGGCGGGTGTGCGTCATCTGCGGGGCGACCTACCACGTCGACTCCCCGCCCACGGAAGGCTGGCGCTGCGACAACGACGCCGGTGACGTCGTGCAGCGCGACGACGACACCGAGGAGGCCATCACCCGCCGCCTGGACCTCTATGAGTCCGAAACCGGGCCGCTGATGGAGTTCTACGACCAGCAGGGCCTGCTCACCCGGGTGGACGGAACCGGGACCGTGGACGAGGTCTTCGGGCGGATGCTGAACCTCATCGAGAACGGCGATGTCCTGGCCGACACCGTCACCCCCAGACCATGATGATGACTCTTCGCCTGGCGGCTCATCGCAGTGCGGCCGGGGGCCCCTGCCCCAGCCGCCGGGCCCTGCTGCCGCAGGTCCTGATGACCAGGACAACATGATCACCCGCAAGACGAAGGCTCAGATGGCCCTGATGCGCCAGGCCGGGAGAGTGGTGGCCGAGATCCACGAGAAGTGCACCCAGGCGGCCCGCCCCGGGGCGACCACCGCCGATCTGGACGCCGTCGCCCGGGACGTCATCGAGAAGCGGGGAGCCCGGTCCAACTTCCTCAACTACCACGGCTTCCCGGCGGTCATCTGCACCTCCCCGAACCACGTCATCGTTCACGGCATCCCCGGCGACTACGTGCTCCAGGATGGGGACATCCTCTCCATCGACGCCGGAGCCATCATCGAGGGCTGGCATGCCGACGCGGCGGTGACCGTCCCCGTCGGCGACGTCACCCCCGAGGCCACGCGGCTGATGGAGGTCACCCGCCGGTCGCTGGAGGAGGCCATCGAACAGACGGTGGCCGGCAAGCACCTGGGGGACATCGGCTCGGCGGTGGAGAAGGTGGCGGTGGCCTCAGGCTTCACGGTGGTGCGGGAGTACGTCGGCCACGGCATCGGCACGGCCATGCACGAGGAGCCACCCGTGCACAACTTCGGTCAGCCCGGCCGGGGCGTGCGCATCAAGGAGGGGTACGTCCTGGCCATCGAGCCCATGGTCAACGCCGGCGGCGCCGAGACGGAGACCCTCGACGACGGCTGGACCGTGGTCACCCGGGACCGTACGCTCTCCGCCCACTTCGAACACACCGTGGCCGTCACCGACGACGGCCCCGAAGTCCTCACCCTGCCCTGATCCACGTCCCGGAGCGACGGATTCGCGGGGATTTGACGGACGCCATATACTGACGCGCTGGTCTCGAGGCGGCCGCTGGTCGCTTCGCGTGTGAGAAACGTAGGTGGTTCCCCCTGGCCAAGCCGAAAGATGACGCCATCCTCGTGGAGGGGACGGTCGTCGAGCCGCTCCCGAACGCCATGTTCCGGGTCGAGCTCGAGAACGGTCACAAGGTGCTCGCCCACATCTCCGGGAAGATGCGGATGAACTACATCCGGATTCTGCCCGGGGACCGGGTCCAGGTGGAGCTCACGCCCTACGACCTGACCCGGGGACGCATCACGTACCGGTACAAGTAGCGGGACCGGGGAGAACGATGAAAGTCAGGCCCAGCGTCAAGAAGATCTGCGAGAAGTGCAAGGTGATCCGCCGTCACGGTGTGGTGATGGTCATCTGTGAAAACCCCCGCCACAAGCAGCGGCAGGGGTAGCCGACGTCATGAGGAGGACACTGGATGGCTCGGATCGCCGGGGTTGACATCCCCCGGGAGAAGCGGCTCGAGATCTCCCTCACCTACATCTTCGGGGTCGGTCTCCCGAGCTCGAAGATGGTGTGCCAGGCCACCGGCATCTCGGGTGACACCCGGGTGCGGGACCTGACCGAGGACGAGGTCGCCCAGCTGCGCACCTGGATCGACCAGAACCTGAAGGTCGAGGGGGACCTGCGCCGCGAGGTGGCCCAGGACATCAAGCGCAAGATGGAGATCGGCTGCTACGCCGGGCTCCGCCATCGTCGTGGCCTCCCCGTACGGGGCCAGCGCACCCGGACCAATGCCCGGACCCGCAAGGGCCCGAAGAAGACCGTGGCCGGGAAGAAGAAGGTCCGGAAGCACTAAGAGGAGATCGGGGAACAGTGGCCAAGCCCAAGCCAGGTGGACGGCGTCCGCGGCGCCGGGAGCGGAAGAACATCGCTTACGGGGTCGCGCACATCAAGTCGTCCTTCAACAACACGATCGTCACCATCACGGACATGGAGGGGAACACCATCTCCTGGGCCACGGCGGGCAACGTCGGTTTCAAGGGGTCGCGCAAGTCGACGCCCTTCGCCGCCCAGATGGCGGCCGAGGCGGCGGCCCGACGGGCCATGGAGCACGGTGTGCGCAAGGTCGACGTGCTCGTGAAAGGCCCCGGCTCGGGGCGGGAGACCGCCATTCGGTCCCTCCAGAACGCCGGAATCGAAGTGGCCGGCATCAAGGACGTCACCCCCATCCCTCACAACGGCTGCCGCGCCTCCAAGCGCCGGAGGGTGTGATGGCGCATCAACTCGTCGAGCTGTACTTCAAGTAACCCCGGGAGCCGCATTCCATGCTGATGATCCAGCGCCCGACCGTCGAGCCTCTCGGCGAGCCTGAGGGCAACCGGCAGCGCTTCACCGTTTCCCCGCTCGAGCCTGGCTTCGGCCATACGCTCGGCAACAGCCTGCGCCGCACCCTCCTGTCCTCCATTCCCGGCGCGGCCGTCACCCAGGTGCGCTTCGACGACGCCCTCCACGAGTTCGACGTGGTCCAGGGCGTCAAGGAGGACGTCACCGACATCATCCTGAATCTGAAGGACCTGGTCCTCCGGTCCGAGTCCCCCGAGCCGGTGATCCTGCGCCTCGACAAGCGGGGAGCGGCGGAGGTGACGGCGGCCGACATCCAGACGACGGCCGACGTCGAGGTCCTCAATCCCGATCTCCACATCGCCTCGGTCAACGGCAAGGGCCGCCTCGCACTCGACATCACCGTCGAGCAGGGCCGGGGCTACCTGTCCGTGGACCGGACCAAGCGCTCTTCGACCATCGGGGTCATCCCCGTCGACGCCATCTTCTCTCCGGTGCGCCGGGTCGCCTTCGCGGTCGAGCCCACCCGGGTGGAGCAGGCGACGAACTATGACCGCCTCACCCTCGACATCGAGACCGACGGCTCCATCAGCCCCAAGGACGCCCTCGCCTCGGCGGGCGAGACCCTGCGCAACCTCGTGGGCCTCCTGGCCGACCTGTCGTCCGTGCCCCGGGGCCTGGAGCTGGGCGACACCGCGGCCGCCGGCACCTCCTCCCTCGACCTCGACCTGGCCATCGAGGAGCTCGACCTCTCCGAACGGCCCCGGAACTGCCTCAAGCGGGCCCAGATCGACTCCATCGGCCAGCTCGTGGAGCGCACCGAGGACGACCTCCTGGCCATCACCAACTTCGGCCAGAAGTCCCTCGAGGAGGTCATCCAGAAACTCGACGAGCGGGGCCTGTCCCTGCGCGTGAAGGAGTAGCGACATGCCCGCTCCGAAGAAGGGCCCGCGGTTCGGCGGGAGCCCCTCCCACCAGAAGCTGATGATGGCCAACATGGCTGCCCATCTCTTCGCCTCCGAGGGCATGGTCACCACCGAGGCCAAGGCCAAGGCGCTCAAGCCCCTGGCCGAGCGGCTCATCACCAAGGCCAAGAAGGGGGGGCTCCATCAGAAGCGCCAGGTGATGTCGGTGCTCACCGACCGGGACGTCACCGCCAAGCTGTTCGCCGAGATCGGGCCTCGCTACGCCGAGCGCAACGGCGGCTACCTGCGCATCCTCAAGCTCGGCCCCCGCCCGGGCGATGCCGCTCCCATGGCGAGGATCGAGCTGGTTTAAGTGCCACGTAGTGGCGTTGGGAGGTGGGGCAGGGGCCCCCACCGACGTCGCGATGAGCCGCCAGGCGAAGAGCCATGAGCAGAGCGTGAGTCTCTTCGACGCCACCCCGGAGCAGCAGGCCCAGCTCCGGCTGGTGCTGGCCTACGACGGCACCGACTTCCACGGCTTCGCCTCCCAGCCGCAGGTGCGCACCGTCGCCGGGGTCGTGGGCCGGGCGCTGGAGAAGGTGCTGCGCCATCCGGTGGACCTGACCTGCGCGGGGCGGACCGACGCCGGGGTTCACGCCTGGGGCCAGGTGGTGAGCCTGCCGGCCGACCCGGGGATCGACCCCTGGCGGCTCGGCAACGCCCTCAACGGCATGCTCGCCCCCGAGGTGGTGGTGCGGGCATGCGAGGTGGTCGACGGCGACTTCGACGCCCGTCGCCGGGCCCTGTGGCGGGCCTACCGCTACACGGTGGTCAACCGGCCCGTGCCCGACCCCTTCCTGGCCCGCTACGCCTGGTGGGTGCCCCAGAAGCTGGAGCCGGCCACCTTGGCCCTGGCCGCCGACCCTTTCGTGGGGGAACACGACTTCGCCGCCTTCTGCCGGGCCGGCCCCGAGGGCTCCACCACCGTGCGCAAGGTGATCGAGTCCCGCTGGGTGGAGGTGGGCGAGGGCGTGTGGCGCTACGAGGTGGTCGCCACCGCCTTCTGCTGGCAGATGGTGCGCTCCCTGGTCGGCACCATGATCGACGTCGGCACCGGAGCCCGGCGGGCCGGGGAGATCATGGCCATGCTGCGAGCCAAGGACCGCTCGGCCGCCGGCAAGGTCGCTCCGCCCCACGGCCTGTGCCTGTGGGAGGTCGGCTACTAGCGCAGAAGGGCCGAAGCCGCCGGGGTCACGGTTTCCCGTGGCAGGTGCCGGAGCCGGAGTCGGTGTAGGTGCCGCCGGCCACCGGGATGTTTGAGGTGTCGGCGCCGTGACTAGTCCGATTGACGTCCCGGCGGTGCATTTTGACCAGCCCTTGACGAAAGGGTGGGTCGTCATCGAGCCGGTACCCTGGAAGGCGTGCCCGCCGACGGGGACAGGCTGCAGCTGTACCGGGAGATGTGGGAGGACGAGCTGGAGGCGGCCGCCCTCTACCGGGCGCTGGCCGCAGCCTCGGGTGGGCGCCGGGCCCAGGTGCTCAACCGCCTGGCCGAAGCCGAGGAACGGCACGCCGCCCACTGGGAGCGCTACCTGCGGGAAGCCGGGGTCACCACGCTCCGGAAGCGCCGCGCTTCGCTGCGCACCCGCCTTCTGAGTGGGATGGCCCGGCGCTTCGGGACCGACACCGTGCTGCCGCTCGTGCTGCGCCTGGAGGCGGCCGACGCGGCCAAATACCGGGATGTCCCCGAAGCGTCCGAGTCCATGTCGAACGAGGAGATGGCCCATGGCCGGGCGGTGGCGGCCCTCGAGGGCGACTCCAAGGGCACCCAGATCGCCCGCTCCGAGGGTCGTCACCGGGCCGGCGCAGGGAGTGCGCTCCGGGCCGGGGTGTTCGGTGTGAGCGACGGGCTGGTGTCCAACCTGCTGCTGGTGCTGGGCGTGGCCGGCGGCACCTCGAACCGCAACGTCATCCTGCTGGCCGCCCTGGCCGGCCTGCTGGCCGGCGCCTTCTCCATGGCGGCCGGCGAGTGGGTGTCGGTCACCTCCCAGCGGGAGCTGTACGAGCGGGAGATCGAGGTCGAGCGGGAGGAGCTGAGCGCCTTTCCCGAAGAGGAGGAGGAGGAGCTTTCGCTCATCTATCAGGCCAAGGGGCTCTCCGAGGAGGAGGCCGCCGCCCTGGCCCGGCAGATCATGCGCCGGCCGCAGAGTGCCCTGGACACGCTCACCCGGGAGGAGCTCGGCCTCTCGGCCGAGGATCTCGGGTCGCCCTGGGTGGCGGCGGGATCCTCCTTCGCCGCCTTCGCCGGGGGCGCCTTTGTGCCCGTGGTGCCCTTCATCTTCGGTGCGGGGACGGCCGCCCTGGTGGGGGCCGCCGTCGCCTCCGGGATCACGCTGGCCGGGGTGGGAGCGGTCATCGCTGTGCTCACCGGCCGCAAGCCCGGCCGGGGGGCGGTGAGGATGGTGGCCATCGCCGCCGCCGTTGGCGTGGCCAGCCACCTCATCGGTCGCCTCATCGGCGCCGGCGTGTCGGTCTAGTCGGGGGCGCCCCGGTCGCTCCTAGAGGGGCGCGACCGTGAAGCCGGCGTCCTCCACGGCCTGGAGCACCTCGTCCCGGTGGGCGGGGTCGCGCGTCTCCAGGGTGAGGTGAACGTCCACCTGGCCCACCGGCAGGTCCACGCCGGAGCGGTGGTGCTCGACGTCGACGACGTTCAGGCCCAGGTCGGCCAGGGCGCCGGTCAGGCGGTGGAGCTCTCCCGGACGGTCGTGCAGGGCGACGCGCAACAGGAGGTAGCGACCGGCGGCGGTGAGCCCGTGGCGGATCACCCGCATGAGCAGGGTGGGATCGATGTTGCCGCCGGAGAGCACCAGGCAGGTGAGGTCGCCCGGGGCGTGGGGCAGGCGCCCGGCCAGCGCGGCCGCCAGGGGAGCGGCGCCGGCCGGTTCCACCACCGCCTTGGCCCGCTCCAGCAGGATCAGCAGCGCCCGCGAGATGTCCTCCTCGCCCACGGTGACCACCTCGTCCACCAGCGCCGCCACGTGGGCCAGGGTCAGGGCCGAGACCCTCTTGTTGGCGATCCCGTCGGCCATGGTGTCGAGGCGGGGGAGCGTGACGGGAACCCCGGCAGCCAGGGCCGCGGTCATCGACGCCGCGCCCTCGGCTTCCACCCCCACCACCCGGCATCCGGGGCGCAGGGCCTTGAGGGCGACGGCCGTCCCGCTGATCAACCCGCCCCCTCCGACGGCGACGACGAAGGTTCGGGCCTCGGGAGCCTGCTCGGCCAGCTCGAGACCCAGGGTGCCCTGACCGGCGATCACGTCGGGATCGTCGAAGGGGGAGACGAACACCGCGCCCGTGCGCCCGGCGTGCTCCAGCGCGGCGTCGAGCGCGTCGTCGAACACCGCGCCTCCGAGGCGGACTTCGGCGCCGTAGCCCCGCGTGGCCTCCACCTTGGGCAGGGGAGCGTCGGCGGGCATGAAGATGGTGGCCGGCACGTCCAGGAGGGAGGCGGCCAGGGCCACGCCCTGGGCGTGGTTGCCGGCGCTGGCCACCACCACTCCGGCGGCCCGCTCCGCGTCGGTCAGCCGGCAGATGCGGTGGTAGGCGCCCCGGATCTTGAAGGACCCGGTGCGCTGGAGGTGCTCCGCCTTGAGGAGCAGCGGACGTCCGGCCAGGCGGGAGAGATGCTCGGTGCCCAGGACGGGGGTACGCCGCACGACGGGGGCGACGAGCCGCCGAGCGGCCTCGATCTCCTCCAGGCGGACCAGGCGGGGCGCAGGGGACATATGGGCGTCTTCGGCCAGGAAGCGGATGCTACCGGGCCGGCCATCGGGATGACCCCGGTACCATCCGAAGAGTGCCGGAGGGAGTGAAGAGAACCCGACCATCCCGACGAATGGTGGTGGCCGGCCTGGCCGCGGCCGGTGCCGTCGCCATTGCCCTGGCGGTGGCGGCCGGGGGTGACGACGGCGGGGAGACTGCCGCGCCGACGACCGCCTCCACCGCCGCCATGCCGTCCTCTTCCACCGCCACCACCGGTCCACCGGTCACGACCACGTCCGGTCCGGCCGCGGGCTCCTCCTCCACGACGACGCCGAAGGTGCCGGGGGCCCCCTGGCGAAACGCGGCGGTCCCCCGGGCCCGGGTTCCGGCCGAGTTCCTGGAGGTGTGGGAGCGAGCCACGAACCGGTCCACCTGTGGCCTGTTGGTGCCGACCGTCCTGCCGGGGATGGACGGGGCGGAGGCCAAGACATCGGACGTGACCGACGACGCCGGCTGGAACATCCGGTACCGCAAGGCCGGGGCCATCGTCGAGGTGCTCGGCCTCTTCGAACGCAACCCCCGTCCCGAGGACCAGAAGCCGGCCGCCTTCTCCAAGACCTGGGCGGACGGGTCGGTGGCCCGGTACGGTCCCGACGACCCCGGCGGGCCCATGGGAGGGAACCTCGACCCCGAGGGTTCGGCCAACGAGGCTGTGCTCGTGGTCACCGGCCAGCAGTGCGCCTATCGGATCTACGACACGTTGGGGAAGACGCATCTCGAGCAGGTGTTCGAAGGCCTCCGCTTCGCCGAGGGCACCGAATAGCTCACGGGTCCAGATAGATGAATCCGGCGCCCTCGTCGCGGAAGCTGATTCCGGCGGCGGCCAGGCTCTGATCCCAGTCGCCTTGCACCCCGGGGTTGGTCTCCTCCATGCCGTGATCGGCCACCAGCAGGAAGGCGGTGTCGTCGAAGGCGCCGGCCTGCTCGACGGCGGCCAGGATCTCGCCGATGCGCCCGTCGGTGTCGGCCACGGCCGCGGCGGCGATCTCCGAGCGCGGCCCACCGGCGTGGAAGGCGGCGTCGGTGAGCTGGAAGCTGACCCACATGAAGGTCGGGCGCTGCCGGTAGTCCTGGCCCAGATAGCGTCCCCGCCACAGGCCCACCGCCTGCTCCATCGCCATGTGGTCGATCATCGTGTTGAAGCGGTAGTCCCCGACCCCCTGGGCGAAGCCCAAGGTCGTGTGCGGCGTGTCTTCCGGGCCCCGGGGAAAGGGCGGGATCTCGCCCCGGCGGAAGAAGTCCAAGGTGGAGTAGGTCGCGCCGGCGTCGGCCGGCTCGTTGACGGCGGCGGTGAACGCCCCGGGCTCATGGCGGTGGACCGCACCGAAGAGGGTTTCCACGCCGGGCGCCAGGCGTTGCATGGCCGCCGGCCAGGTGGCGGGGGAGTTGGTGGTCACCACCTCGCCGCTGGCCCGGTCCCACCAGGCGTTGTGAAGGATGTGGTGGTGGCCCGGGTAGACGCCCGTGAGGACGGAGGTGTGGTTGGCCAGGGTGACGGTGGGCATCCCCGCTATCGCCCCGTGACGGAACGACGTGCCCATGGCCATGAGCCGGGCCACGTTGGGCGCCCTCCCCGAGGCGGCCAGCCGGTAGAGCGTGTTGGGATTGCATCCGTCCAGGAGGAACCCGACGACGTGGCGGGGGCCGCCGGCCGGGTGGAGGAGATCGGTGAGCGCCTCACCGTCCTGGCGGGCCAGGTAGGCGTCGGCCCGGGGCCGGCCGTCGAGCCCCACGCCCGCCCCCCGACGCAACCCCATCAGGGCGGCCAGGGTGGGAGCGACGTCGATCAGGCGGCACGAGCGGTCCACCATCCCCTGGGAGCGGACGCCCCGTCCGGCCAGCACGAAGGGCGCCCGGGCCTGGACGACATCGAGCGAGCCGTGCTCGCCTCGGTGCCCGCCCCGGTCCTCGTAGTTGTGGGCGGCGGAGTGCACCACGCACAGGTCGGGGGCCATGGGCGCATCGAAGAACTGGGACACCTGCTCGTAGCCGTGGGGATAGGCGTTGTCCGACCGGGTGGGAAAACGACCGGCGGCCTCATCGTCGTAGCCGGCGAAGCGGCCGGCGGACTGATCGGCGAGGGGATCGGTGCCCTCCACCGACAGGATCTCGTAGGTGAAGGCGCCGCCTGCCCGGCGGCGGGAGAACCGCACGCGCCCGTCCACGGAATGAGCCTCGTAGGCGCCCTCCCGCACGGTGAGCACCATCTCCACCACGGAGGCGAGTTCCGGGGCGCAGAGCACCCCGAGCGCGGCGGCCGCCGAGGCGGCCCGCTCCGGGCCGGGGCCGGCGGTGCGGGGCGGCAGGTCGATGTCCACTGCTCATTGGTTCGACGGCCCGCTGGTTGCCCCTCCTCCCGGAGGCGCTGGTAACCTGTCGGGTCGGTCCGAACACCGACGGTGGCCGGGCTCCGGTGAACGTAGATGAAAGGATCGCGCGGGTGCGCACCTTCTCCCCCAAGTCAGCCGACATCAGCCGCGCCTGGCACGTGGTCGACGCCGAGGGTCTCGTCCTCGGGCGTCTGGCCAGCGAAGTGGCCAAGGTCCTGCGAGGCAAGCACAAGCCGATCTACGCCCCGCACGTGGACACGGGCGACTTCGTGGTCGTGGTGAACGCGGCTCGCATCGCCGTTGATCCGAAGAAGGGTGCCGACAAGCGCTACTACCGCCACTCCGGCTACCCCGGCGGGCTGCGGTCCGAGACTCTGGCCGAGCTGATGGCCCGGGACCCGGAGCGGGTCATCCGGCTGGCGGTGAAGGGCATGCTGCCCAAGGGCCCGCTCGGCCGGAGGATGATCAAGAAGTTGAAGATCCACGCCGGGCCCACCCACCCCCACGCCGCCCAGCAGCCGCAACCCCTGGTCCTGCCCTACGCCCGGCGGGCCCGGACCGCCTAGGAGGATCGTGCCCAAGCCCCTCATTCAGACCACCGGTCGGCGCAAGGAGGCCGTGGCCCGCGTGCGCCTGCGCCCTGGCACCGGGATCATCCTCTGCAACAAGCGCCCCTTCGAGGGGTTCTTCCCCAATGCCACCCACCGGATGATCGTCACCGAGCCGCTGCGCCTCACCCAGACGGCCGAGGTCTACGACGTCGACGCCACCCTCGACGGGGGCGGGGTGAGCGGCCAGGCCGGCGCCATGCGCCTCGGGATCGCCCGGGCCCTGGTGACGCTCGATCCGGACCTTCGGGCCCAGGTCAAGAAGGCGGGGCTGCTGACCCGCGACGCCCGGGAGAAGGAGCGCAAGAAGTACGGCCTGAAGAAGGCTCGTAAGGCTCCGCAGTACTCCAAGCGCTGATTCTCCGGCGCCGGGCATGAGGCTCCGTTTCGGCACCGACGGGGTGCGGGGCGTGGCCAACGTCGACCTCACCCCGGAGTTGACCCTGGCCCTGGGCCGAGCCGCGGCCCGGGCGCTGGGGGTGGACCGTCCCTTCGTGGTCGGTCGCGACACGCGCCTCTCCGGGCCGATGCTGGAGGCGGCGCTGGCGGCCGGGCTGGCGGCGGAGGGCGCGGCGGTGGAGGTGGCCGGCGTCCTGCCCACCCCGGCCGTGGCCTACCTGTCCCAGACCCGGGACGGCCCGGGAGCGGTGATCTCCGCCAGCCACAATCCGTTTTTCGACAACGGCATCAAGTTCTTCGCCCGGGGCGGGCGGAAGCTGAGCGACGAGGTCGAAGACCGGATCGAAGCTGAGCTCGACCGGCTGCTCGGCGAGCCGCCCCCACCCGGCCCCGTCGGCTCCAGGGTGGGGACCGTCCGGGAGGCGGCGGACCCGATGGCCGGCTACCGCGCCCACTTGGCAGCGGTGCTGGAGGGCCGGCGGCTCGACGGGTTGCACGTGGTGATCGATTGCGGCTTCGGTGCCGCGTCGCCGGTGGCCTTCCCGGTGCTGGATCGGCTCGGGGCCAAGGTGGAGGTGCGCAACGCCGAGCCCGACGGGACGAACATCAACCAGGGCTGTGGTGCCACCTCGCCGGCTTTCCTGCAGGCCGAGGTGGTGGCCGCCGGGGCCCAGGCCGGCCTGGCCTTCGACGGCGACGCCGACCGGCTCATTGCCGTCGATGAGAAGGGCGCGCTGGTGGACGGCGACCATCTGCTGGCCATTGCCGCCCTCGACCTGCGGGACCGGGGTCGGCTCCGGGGCGACGCCGTGGTGGCCACCGTCATGGCCAATCTCGGGTTCCGCCGGGCCATGGGGGAGCACGGCATCCGGCTGGTGGAGACCCAGGTGGGTGACCGCTACGTACTCGAGGCCATGAGGGTCGAGGACCTGGCGCTGGGCGGAGAGCAGTCGGGCCACCTCATCTTCTCGGATCTGGCCACCACCGGCGACGGCCTCCTGTCGGGTCTCGTCCTCCTGGACGTGATGGCCCGGACCCGGCGTCCGCTCTCCGAGCTGGCGTCGGTGGTGACCAAGCTTCCCCAGGTGCTGCACAACGTCGTGGTGGCTCGCCGGGAAGGCCTGGAGGGGGCAGGATCCTTCTGGGCCGAGGTGCGGGCGGTCGAGGCGGAGTTGGGCCCCTCGGGCCGGGTCCTGGTGCGGCCTTCGGGCACCGAGCCCATGGTGCGCATCATGGTGGAAGCCGTCACCGCCGATGTCGCGGAGGCGTGCATCGCCCGCCTGGACGCCGCGCTCACGGCCGCCCTCGGCCCGGGTTGAGCCCGGGCCGGGCGGGCGCAGTGCCGGCCGCCGCTCAGGAGGGGGGTGGTGTGGCGGCGCGGTTGGCCGCGGGAGGCCACCCGATGCTGTCCGCCTGGTGGAACCAGGGGTCGTCCGCCGCCACCTTGTAAGCGGCCAGCGACTCCGGTGACGACATGATCCGCCAGTCGCCGTGCTTGCCGTAGTTGACGTCGAAGTAGACGATGGCGGCGACGTCCGAGTAGACGCCGCACCACGGGCACTCGGCGGTGCGGGGCTTGGCCTGGAAGGCCTCGTGGGCCACCCGGAACCATTGCGGCTTCGCCTCGGGGTCATCCGGCTGCTCCTGGGCGCCGTACTCCCCGATCATGATCGGCTTGGGGTGCTGGCGGGCGAAGACCATGAACTCGTCGAAGATCTCCACCACGAAGCGCCACCGGTCGCCCTGGTCCCGCTTGGAGACGCCCCAGTTGTAGCCGTCGGAGGCGATCCAGTCGACGTACTCGTCCCCCGGGTAGAAGAAGGGCGCCGGAGGCTGGTCGTTCGTGTACTTGCGCTTGTCCTTGAACCCGGCGGCGTTGGGCGTCCACACCCAGATGACGTTGGTGGCGCCCTCGGCCTGGAAGATGCCGTGCATGCGGCGCCAGGCGGCGATGAACTTCTCGGGGCCCTTCACCTCCCACTGCTTGCGATCCCCGTCCATCTCCCAGCAGTAGCGCATGAAGAACTCGTGCCCGAACGCCTTCATGACCTGGGCCGTCTTGCGGATCACCTCGTCCCAGCTGCCGTTGTTGACCTTGTCGCTGTCGGTGCAGCCCCAGCCCACCAAGGGGATGCGCCCATGCTCGACGTCCCAGGTCTCCATCCACGACATCTCGCCCGCTTTGGCGAACTCGTCGAAGTCGCCGTAGTAGCGGTTGTTGATGTCCAGGCGCCGGCCCAGGGCCTGCTCCAGCTTGGTGATCCCCTGCTCCTCGGGGGCGTAGTCGTCGTCATCATCGGAATGGACCCCCATGAGCGCTCCGGTGACGGGAGCCAGCCGGCCCGGGGAACGGGGCGGCGGCTCCACACCGGCATGGGGCTCGTAGGCGAGGCTCTCGGCCTCGCCATCGTGGTCTGCGGCCGCCGGCGGAGGGACGACCGAGGTGCACGCCAGGAGAACCAGGACAATAATCAAACGAGACACTTGGATCACATAGCGCACTTTACTGACTTCGCCCACAGTGGTCTAGCAGTGAACCGGGTGGTTAACGTTCGGCTGTGGCCGTGACCGGTGGGCCGGTGATCGGGGTCGGTGTCGACGCCGTGGACGTGGAGCGGTTCCGCGCCGCCCTTCGGCGCCGTCCCCGTCTGCAGGACCGCCTCTTCACCGCCTCCGAACGGGCCGAGGCCTCACGCCGGCGTGATCCCGTCCCCGGTCTGGCGGCCCGGTTCGCGGCCAAGGAGGCAGTCATGAAATCGATGTCGGTGGGTCTCGGAGCGTTCGACTTCGTCGATGTCGAGGTCGTCCGGGGCCCGGGCGGAGCGCCCCGCCTGGGAGTGGCGGGCCGGGCGGCCGAGCTGGCCGCCGAGCGGGCTGTGGCCGGGTGGCACCTTTCCCTCACGGACACCGCCGCCGTGGCTGTGGCGGTCGCCGTCGCCTACGGCTCGTAGTCAGTTCCGCTGTTTGCGGCGGTCCTGGTCGTCGTCTGAGGGGGGAGGCTCCTCTGGAGCGACCGTGTCTTCGGGCGGTTTGGCCTCATCGTCGTCCGGCGGCGAGGTGTCATCGGGCGTCTCGTCATCGGGAACGGTCGCCGGCGGTACCTCCGGGACCGGAGGCTCCTCGGACGGTGGCTCGGTGGGCGGAGGCGTCTCGGCGGGCGGCGGCTCGGTGGAGGGAGGGGTCTCCTCCGGCGGCGACGTCGATGGCGGGGTCTCGGTCGGGGGCGGGGTCTCGGTCGGGGGCGGGGTCTCCGGCACCGGTTCGGGATCGGCCGGCCGATCCACGAGGCTGCCCTGGTTGGGTGGTACGAGCTCCACCCAGGTGCTTCCCGGGGCAAGGCGGATCTCCTGGCCGGCCCCGTCGACGAATTTGGTGATCTCCATCTTCGATCCCTTGGACCACCGGGCCGGGATCACTTGGCCGCCCGTCAGGATCCAGGCTTCACCCTGGCCGACCACGTCCGCCTCGGGCACCTCGGTACCGGAGCTGTCCACCAAACCGGTGTTGTGGTAGGTGACGAACTGGAAGATCACATTGTCGGGCGCCACCTTCCGGCCGGCGGCGTCGGTGTGCAGCAGGCCGTTCTGGACCCGGACCCAGGACTGACCCCCCGGGTCCCAGTCGTAGCTGACGGTGGTGATCGTCCGGCCGTTGCGTCGCCATTCGGCCACCGCCCGGGCGACGGCCCGCCTGTCATGGCCGACGGCGCGCTCGCCCGCGCCGCGATAGGAGAACAGGGCCGGCGGACCGGGGGCGTCGGGCGCGGCCAGGGAGAACAAGGCCTGGGTGGAGGTGAAGAGGTTGTTGGGGGAGGGACGGTGGCCGTCCCGGAAGTAGCGGTCCGGGCGGTTCTCCACCCCGACGTCGATGAGCGGGGCCTGGCGCACGTACTCCTTGAAGACGTCGTTGGCCCCCGAGTAGGAGAACAGCGGGTAGTTCAGGGGACTGATGACGCCGATGTCGGTGGACCGGGCGGAGCGCACCGGCCCCACGGGGTCGGCCTGGCGGGAATGGAAGATGGCGGCGAAGCGGGTGATGCCCCCCTCCACCTGCTCCTCGTACACCACGTCGGCCTCGTTGAGACCCATCTGGGGCCGGGCCTTGGCCACGTTGTCGATCTTCACCACCAGGGCCGGGTGCCCGGCGCGGCCCACGGTGGCACCGCCGATACCGGTCAGGGGCGAGTCCCCCGGGACCTGAACCGGAGGCGGCGCCGGCGGAGGAGGCGGGGGCGGCGGCGGTGGCTTGGCCGCTTTGGGTGGCGGCGCGGGCGCGGGTGGCGGTGGCGGGGCGGGCGCGGTGGTCGTGGTGGTGGGTGGCGCCGTGGTGGAGGTCGTGGTGGTGGTCGTCACCAGTTCGGGCGATTTGCCCATGGTGCGTACCCACTGGAAGTCCAGGCCGCAGGCAGAAAGCGCCAGCGCAGCCACCATCAGGCGCGCCAGCACTCCCAGCCCTCTCGGGCTCCGGCTCCCCACGCTCATTACCTCCAGCCGACGTCAGGGGGCAGAAATGAACCTACCTGCTTCAGGATCCCATGTCGCGGAGCCCCAGTCCACGGAGGGTGACATTTCCAGATCTACCATAGGGTTAAATGCGCGCCGTGCTGACACCTGTCGAGATGGCGGCGGCCGATGCCGCCACCATCGCCGGAGGGGTCCCGGAGGCGGAACTGGTGGAACGGGCCGGGGGGGCGGTGGCCCGGGCCGCCCGCCGGCTGCTGGGGGGGACCTACGGGCGGCGGGTGGTGGTCGTGGCCGGCAAGGGGAACAACGGCGCCGACGGCCAGGTGGCGGCGCAGGCGCTCGACGGCTGGGGCGCCCGGGTCGACGTCCTCCGGCTGGTGGAGGGGATCGATCCCGACCGCTTGAGCCGGTCCCTGGGACGCGCCGACCTGGCCATCGACGCCATGTTCGGGACCGGCTTCCGGGGTCCGCTGACCGGCGAAGCGGCCTCGGTCGCCACCGCCCTCGACCGCGCCCTCCTACCGGTGCTGGCGGTGGACGTCCCTTCGGGGGTGGACGGGACCACCGGGGCGGTGGGGGGGCCGGCCGTGGCCGCCACCGTCACGTTGTGCCTGGCGGCCCTCAAGCCGGGGCTGCTCTTCTATCCGGGGGCCGCTTACGCCGGTGAGGTGGAAGTGGCCGACATCGGCGTCCGCCTTCCCGGCCCCTCGATCTGGGTGGCCGAGGAGGAGGACGTGGCGGCCTGGCTCCCCCCCCGGCCTTTCGAGAGCCACAAATGGTCGGTGGGGGCCGTCTACGTCGTCGGCGGTTCGGAAGGGATGGTAGGGGCGCCCATGCTCAGCGCCCGGGCGGCCTTGCGGGCCGGGGCGGGCCTGGTGGTGGCGGGCCTTCCGGGGAAGGCGGCCGCCCGGGCCTCGGGCGGCGAGGTGATCACCCGCTCCCTGCCCGCCACCCCGGGAGGAGCCCTCGACGAGTCGGGATCCAAGGAGGTCCTCGACGGGCTGGATCGCTTCGGCGCCCTCGTCGTCGGCCCCGGGCTGGGGGCCAGGAAGCCCACCATGGCCGCCGTCCGGCGCCTGGTGTCCGACGCCCCCGTGCCCCTGGTCCTCGATGCTGACGGGCTCAACGCCCTGGCCGGTGACCTCGATCCGCTGCTGGCCCGCTCCGCTCCCCCGGGGCCGGGGGGTGTCCCCCAGAGTGCCACCGTGCTGACCCCCCACGCCGGCGAGTACGAGCGCCTGTCCGGCGAGGCCGTGGGAGACGACCGCCTGACCGCGGCTCGCCACCTGGCGGCGAGGTCCCGGTGCATCGTCGTGCTCAAGGGGGCCCGTACCGTGGTGGCGGCACCAAACGGACAAACCGCCATCAACCTGACGGGGGGACCCTGGCTGGCCACCGCCGGAACGGGAGATGTGCTCTCCGGGATGGTGGCTGCACTTCTCGCCCGGGGTATGGCACCCTTCGAGGCAGCGGCTGCCGCTGTCCACCTTCACGGCCGGGCGGGTGACACCGCCGGGCATGCCGGGCTCGTGGCCGGTGACCTGATCGATGCGCTGCCCCGGGTGCTCGCTCCCGGCCCACGGGGACCGGGGGTTCCGCGATTGGAGATGAGCGGTAGATGGCCCCAAGCCTGACCAACGAGACCACCGGCCCTCATTACCGGCCCGCCTGGGCCGAGGTCGACCTCGAGGCCGTCCGGCACAACACCGCCGTGCTGGCGGCACGGGCGGCCCCCGCCCACCTGATGGCCGTGGTCAAGGCCGACGGGTACGGCCATGGCGCGGTGGCCGTGGCCCTGGCCGCCCTCGAGTCCGGGGCCACCTGGCTCGGAGTCGCTCTGGTGGAGGAGGGCATCGAGCTCCGGGAAGCGGGTATCGAGGGGCCCATCCTGCTGCTGTCCGAGCCACCGCCGGACGCCGCCGACGTGGTCGTCGGAACCGCCCTCACGCCGGTCGTCTACACCCGGCGCTTCATCGACGCCCTGGCCAAGGCGGCCGCCGACGCCGGACGGGTCGAGCCGTTTCCCGTGCATCTGAAGGTCGACACCGGGATGCACCGGGTGGGCTGCGACCCGGCCGAGGCCCCCGACCTGGCCCGGGCCGTCCGCCGCCACGATGAACTGGCTCTGGAAGGGCTGCTCACCCACCTGGCGGCGGCCGACGACCCGGCCGAGGCCGACTACACGGCCGCCCAGCTGACCCGCTTCGAGGCGGTACGGAGGGAGCTGGCCAGGGCCAGGATCCGGCCTGCCCTCCTCCACGCCGCCAACTCGGCGGGACTGTTGTCCGGGGCCCCGGCCTGCTTCTCGCTGGTGCGCTGTGGCATCGCCCTGTACGGCATCCCGCCGGGCCCGGCCCTGGAGGGAGCCGCCGATCTCCGCCCGGCCCTGTCCCTGCGGGCCAGGGTGGCGGCGGTGCGCCGTCTCCCCGCCGGGGAGCGCATCTCCTACGGCCTGCGCTACCACCTGGAATCCGATTCCACCGTGGCCGTGGTGCCCATGGGCTACGCCGACGGTGTCGCCCGGCGCCTGGGCGAGGCCGGCGCCCAGGTCCTGATCGGGGGCCGGCGGCGGCCCATGGCCGGCGTGGTGACGATGGACCAGCTCATGGTCGATCTCGGTTCCGACACCTGCGAGCCGGGCGACGAGGTGGTGCTCGTGGGGCGCCAGGGCGACGAGGAGATCACCGCTTCCGAGTGGGCCCAGCTCCTCTCCACCATCCCCTACGAGGTGTGCTGTTCCATCGGGCCCCGGGTACCCCGCCGCTACCGGGGTTGACCGCCACGGGAATCACCGACGTCAACGGCGTCCGGGTCGGCCACTGGACGGGGGAGCGCACCGGCGTCACGGTGCTATGGATGCCGGCCGGCACCGTGGGTTCGGGTGAGGTGCGGGGGGGCTCGCCCGCCACCCGGGAGGTGGCGTTGCTGGAGCCGACCCGGCTGGTGGAACGGGTTGATGCCGTCGTGCTCTGCGGTGGCTCCGCTTTCGGCCTGGCCGCGGCCGACGGGGTCGTGCGGTTCCTGGCGGAGCGGGGGCAGGGCTTCCCCACCACCGCCGGTCCGGTACCCATCGTCATCGGCGCCGCGGTGTTCGATTCGCCCTGGGGGACGCCCCCGGGTACGGAGGAGGGCTATGCCGCCGCCGTCGACGCGGCCCGGGCCGGCCCCGCGCTCAGCGGTCGGATCGGGGCGGGCCGGGGAGCGACGGTGGGGAAGTGGCGGGGGCGGGGTTACGCCGTGGCCGGCGGCTTGGGGACGGCGGCCGTCACCGAGGGCGACGCCACCGTCGGAGCCCTGGCCGTGGTCAACGCCGCCGGCGACGTGGTCGGCTCCGGCGGCGAGGTGCTGGCCGGTTCCTCCGCCCCGGAAACCACGCCGGGCTTCCCGATGTCCTCCGGGGACACCCCGTACCCGATGTCCTCCGGGGACACCCCGTACCCGATGTCCTCCGGGGACACCCCGTACCCCGGGCCGGCGCCCTTCGAGCAGACCACGCTCGTCGTGGTGGCCACCGACGCCCGCCTGACCAAGAACGACTGCCACCTCGTGGCCGTCTCCGCCCATGACGGGTTGGCCCGGGCGTTGCGCCCCGCCCACACCCGTTACGACGGAGACCTCGCCGTCGCCGTCGCCACTGGGGATGTCGAAGGCCATCCGGACCGGCTCCGGGAAGCCGCGGCCGAGGTGGTGGCGCAGGCCGTGCGGGCAGCCGTGAAGCGATAGCATCCGGTCCACCGAATCCCGCCGTACGCGACCGGAGGCCCCGCTGCCCGTCCCTCTCGCCGAACTGGAGCGCCGGGCGCTCGGCTGTGTGGCCTGCTCCCTGGCGCAGACCCGCACCCAGGTGGTGTTCGGGACGGGCGACCCGCAGGCCGACCTCATGTTCGTGGGCGAGGCTCCCGGCCACGACGAGGACCTTGCCGGGGAGCCCTTCGTGGGCCGTGCCGGCAAGCTGCTCACGCAGATGATCGAGGAGATCGGGCTGCGCCGGGCCGATGTGTACATCGCCAACGTCCTCAAATGCCGCCCCCCGGGGAACCGCGACCCGGAAGCCGTCGAGATCGTCACCTGCCGGCCCTACCTGGAGGGTCAGATCGAAGCCATCGATCCCAAAGTGGTGGTCGCCCTGGGCAACTTCGCCGCCCGCCTCCTGCTGGATACCAGGGAAGGCATCACCCGCCTGCGGGGGCGGGAGCACGTCTGGCGGGAGGGCAGGGTGCTGATCCCGACCTTTCACCCCTCGGCCGTGCTCCGCCAGCGGGGCGAGGCGTTGGCTCAGATGCGGGCCGATTTCGTGCTGGTCAAGCGGGCTCTGCGCCGGTTGGCGGTGAGGGCATGAAGGTGCTCACCCGCTCGGTGGAGGAGACCCGGGCCCTGGGCCAGCGCCTGGGGGAGACGCTCCTGCGGCCCGGCGACCTCGTGGTGCTCTCCGGACCGCTGGGCTCGGGCAAGACCGCCTTCGCCCAGGGGGTGGCCCGGGGCCTGGGCGTGACCGGCCCGGTGGTCAGCCCCACGTTCACGATCGTGCGTGAGTACGAGGGCCGGGTGCCCCTGGCCCACGTCGATGTCTACCGCCTGGACCGGCTCCAGGAGCTCCACGACCTCGGCTTCGACGAGCTCCTGGATGACCGGGTGACGCTGGTGGAATGGGGAGACGCGGCCGGCCCCGTCCTGCCCGCCGACCGGCTCGAGGTGCGCCTGGAGATGCCCGCCGACGAGGAGGATGAGCGGGACATCCGCATCGCCGCCCACGGCGAGTCGTGGCAGGCACGGGCGCGCCACCTGGGAGAGCTCCTGGTGCCCTTCAAGGGGGAGCCGGCCCGCTAATGCTCCTGCTGTGTTTCGACACCGCCACCCCCCAGGTGGGTGTGGCCTTGGGCTCCGACGACGAGATCCTGGGCCGGATCCAGCTGGCCCGTCCCCAACACCACGCCGAGCACCTGGCCCCCGCCATCCACTACCTCTGCGAGAAGCTCGACGTCACCCTCGATCAGCTCTCGGCCATCGGAGTGGGCATCGGGCCGGGGCTCTTCACCGGCCTGAGGGTCGGGGTGACCACGGCCAAGGTGATGGCGCAGGCCCTGCGCATCCCGCTCATCGCCGTGCCCAGCCTCGACCTGCTGGCCTTCGAGGTCCGGTACACCGACCGCCTGGTGGTACCGGTGCTCGACGCCCGCCGGGGCGAGGTCTTCTACTCCACCTACCGCCAGGTTCCCGGCGGGGTGCAGCGACTGTCGGACTACGAGATCGCCACGGCTGACGACCTGGCCGGTGAGCTGTCGGCCAAGGGCGAGGAGGTCCTCCTCCTCGGCGACGGGGCCTTGCGCTACCGGGAGCGCTTCTACGACCTCGACCGCATGGAGTTCGGGCCCCAGAGCCTCTGCTACCCGAGCCCCTCCGCCCTGGTCGAGCTGGCCCGGGCCAAGTTCTTCCGGGAGGACTTCTGCCAGCCCCGCCAGGTGCACCCGTTGTACCTGCGCCTCTCCGACGCCGAGCTCAACTGGGCCCGGTTGGGCCGCTAGGGGCGTCGTCGTGGCCGCCGAGCCCACCTTCCCGTTGCTCGAGGATCAGCCCGTGGAGGTCCGTCTCCTGGCCATGCGCCGGCGCCATCTGCGGTCGGTCCTGCGCATCGAGAGTCGCGTCTACCCCGTCCCCTGGAGTATGTCGTTGTTCCTCTCCGAGCTGGCCCTGCGGTCGACCCGGGCCTATTACGTGGCCTTCGTGGGCAGACAGCTCGTCGGCTACGCCGGGCTGATGATGACGCTCGACGACGGTCATGTCACCACCATCGCCGTCGACCCGGCCTGGCACCGGCACAAGATCGGCACCCGTCTGCTGCTGGCGCTCGTCCGGGAGGCGCTGCGCCGGGGCGCCACCAGCCTGACCCTCGAGGTCCGGCTGTCCAACAAGCCCGCTCAGGCGCTCTACCGGCGCTTCGGGTTCCGTCCCGTGGGGGTGCGCAAGAACTACTACTCCGAAACCAAGGAGGATGCCCTGGTGATGTGGGCCGAGGAGGTGGCGGGCCCGGCCTATGCCCGGCTGCTCGGCTCCATCGAGGCGGGGGTCCCCGGGGTCACCACCGTGGAGGAGCAGCCCCGATGACCGCCGACCACGTCGAGGAAAGCCGAGGCCCCCGGCCCGAGCGGATCCTGGGCATCGAGACCTCCTGCGACGAGACCGCCGTAGGCGTGGTGGAGGACGGGACCGTCGTGCGCTCGTCCGTGGTGGCCAGCCAGGTCGACCTCCACGCCCGGTTCGGGGGCGTCGTCCCCGAGATCGCCAGCCGGGCCCACCTGGAGCTGGTCAACCCGGTGATCGCCGAGGCGCTGGTGGAGGCGGGCGCCGAGATCGGGGACCTGTCGGCGGTGGCCGCCTGCTGCGGCCCGGGCCTGGCCGGCTCCCTGCTCGTGGGTGTGAGTGCGGCCAAGGCGATCGCCCTGGTGGCCGGCATCCCCTATGTGGGAGTGAACCACCTCGAGGCCCACCTCTACGCCGCCTTCTGCGAGGAGCCCGACCTCGAGCCTCCCCTGGCCGTCCTGCTCGTCTCCGGGGGCCACACCATGATCGTGTCCATGGAGGGTCACGGCCGCTACCGGTTGCTGGGCCAGACCGTCGACGACGCCGCCGGTGAGGCGTTCGACAAGGTGGCGCGCCTCCTCGGCCTGGGCTACCCGGGCGGGCCGGCCATCGACCGGGTGGCCACGGTGGGCAATCCCGAGGCCGTCAACTTTCCCCGCCCCATGCTCGACGAGGGCTACGACTTCTCCTTCTCCGGCCTCAAGACGGCGGTGGCCACCTACCTGCGCCGGGAACCTGACGCCGAGGTGGCCGACGTGGCCGCCTCCTTTCAGGACGCGGTGGTCGATGTGTGCATCACCAAGCTGCTGAGGGCCGCCGCCGCCGTGGAGGCCAAGACGGTGGTCATCGGCGGGGGAGTGGCCGCCAACTCCCGGTTGCGCACCCGCCTCCTGGACGAGGTGGAGGCCGACGGGCGGCGCGCCTTCCTGCCCAGCCCGTCGCTCTGTACGGACAACGGGGCCATGATCGCCGCCGCCGCCTGGTGGCGGCTGCGCTCCGACGGCCCCACCCCTCTCGACGGCGGTGCCTACCCCGGCCTGCGCCTTCCCACGGTGGACTGATCGATGGCGGAGCTCGACCACGCCGAAGTGGTGGTCGTCCGAGCCTGAGCGCAGCCCGTGGGTTGCGGGGCCCGTGGCAGCTTGCTACGGTGCGCCTCGTTAGCACTCTCACCATTAGAGTGCTAATTCGTTCGAGTCAAAAGAACCTCGAGGAGGCTCTGTCGCAATGAACCTGCAGCCGTTGGAAGACCGGATCGTCGTCCGTCCGAGCGAGGCGGAGGAAAAGACCGCGAGCGGTCTGGTCATCCCTGACACCGCCAAGGAGAAGCCCCAGCAGGGGATTGTCCTGGCCGTGGGGCCTGGCCGTCGCTCCGAGCAGAGTGGGGAGATCATCCCCCTCGACATCAGCGCCGGCGACACCGTCGTGTACTCCAAGTACGGCGGGCTGGAGATCGCTGTCGAGGGAGAGGATGTGCTCATCCTCACCAGCCGTGACGTGCTGGCCAAGGTCGTGGAGACCAAGAAGAAGAAGTAGCAGCGGGCGGCAGTCGAAGGCGGCGGCGCCCCGCGGGGCGCCGCCCAGCGCGCTCATCTCGATCCGGAGGAAGAAATGTCGAAGAAGCTCATCTTCAATGAGGAGGCCCGTCGGGGCCTCGAGGCGGGGGTCAACAAGCTGGCCAACACGGTGAGGGTCACCCTGGGGCCGCGCGGGCGCAACGTGGTGCTGGAGAAGAAGTGGGGCGCCCCCACGATCACGAACGACGGCGTGACCATCGCCAAGGAGATCGAGCTCGAAGACCACTTCGAGAACATGGGTGCCCAGCTCCTCAAGGAGGTGGCCACCAAGACCAACGACATCGCCGGAGACGGCACCACCACGGCCACCGTCCTGGCCCAGGCGCTGATCCGCGAGGGACTGCGCAACGTGGCCGCCGGCGCCAACCCCCTGTCCCTGAAGAAGGGCATCGAGGCGGCGGTGGCGGCGGTGGTCAAGTCGATCGCCGAGCAGTCCAAGGAGATCGACTCCAAGGAGGAGATCGCCCAGGTGGCGTCCATCTCCGCCGCCGAGCCCGAGATCGGGGCCATCATCTCCGATGCCATCGACCGGGTCGGCCGCGACGGGGTGGTCACGGTCGAAGAGGGCCAGGGCTTCGGCATGGAGCTGGAGTTCACCGAGGGCATGCAGTTCGACAAGGGCTACATCTCGCCCTACTTCGTCTCCGATCCCGAGCGCATGGAGGCGGTCCTCGAGGACCCCTACATCCTGATCGCCAACCAGAAGATCTCCAACGTGCGGGACGTCCTGCCCGTGCTGGAGCGGGTCATGCAGTCGGGTCGGCCGTTGCTGATCGTGGCCGAGGACGTCGAGGGCGAAGCCCTCGCCACCCTGGTCGTGAACCGCATCCGGGGCACTTTCACGTCGGTGGCGGTCAAGGCCCCAGGCTTCGGTGACCGCCGCAAGGCCATGCTCCAGGACATCGCCACGCTCACCGGAGGCGAGGTCGTGGCGGCCGAGGTGGGCCTCAAGTTGGAGAGCGTCGACCTCGACATTCTCGGCCGGGCCCGCAAGGTGGTCGTGACCAAGGACGACACCACCATCGTGGAGGGTGCCGGCAGCCGGGAGACGGTCCAGGGCCGGATCAACCAGCTCAAGCACGAGATCGAGGACAGCACCTCCGAGTGGGACAAGGAGAAGCTCCAGGAACGACTGGCCAAGCTCTCGGGCGGCGTAGCCGTGATCCGCGTCGGGGCCGCCACCGAGGTGGAGCTGAAGGAGAAGAAGCACCGTATCGAGGACGCTCTCTCCGCCACCCGGGCCGCCATCGAGGAGGGCATCGTGGCCGGTGGGGGAACCGCCCTCATCCGGGGCCGGGCCGCCGCCCGCCAGGCCGCTGACGCCCTGGAAGGCGACGAGGCGACGGGTGCCCGCTCGGTGGTCATCGCCCTGGCCGAGCCGTTGCGGTGGATCGCCCAGAACGCCGGCTACAACGGCGGCGTGAAGGTGCAGGAGGTGGAGAGCGCGGAGGGCACCGTCGGCCTCGACGCGGAAACCGGCGAGATGGTCGACCTGCTCAAGGTGGGCGTGATCGACCCGGCCAAGGTCACCCGCTCCGCCCTACAGAACGCGGCCTCCGTGGCCGCCCTGATGCTCACCACCGAGGTGCTCATCGCCGACAAGCCCGAGAAGGCTTCCCCGATGCCCGCCGGCATGCCCGGTGGCGGCGGCGGGATGGGCGGCATGGGTGGCATGGGCGGCATGGGTGGCATGGGCGGCTTCTAAGCCCCCGCCGCTCCTTTCCTCTGTGCTCCCGCCACCACTCCCGGAGTGGTTGCGGGAGCACAGTTCTTTCTCCTGCCGGTAGGCTCGCCGATCATGGAGCGTCCGCCCCCCGACCCCGTCAAACTGCTCGCCCTGTGGATGGAGTGGGAACGCGGTGAGACGCCGCCGGGCCAGGTGATGGCCAATCTGAAGACGGCCGGGCTGCGAGAGTTGCTGGAGGCGCTGGCCGCCCAGGTGGAGGCAGCCACGGCGTCCGACGGCGGCTGACCCCGTGACCGACCCCGCCGGCGGGCCGCAGATCCCCCGCCCCCCGCTGGTGCGGCTGGGAGCCCCGGCGCCATGGCTGCGGCTGACTCCGGCCGACCGGGTCCTTGGTCTGGCCGACGTGCGCCGGGTGTGCGCCACCCTCCCCGCTCCCCGCCGTCCCCGGATGGCCGTCCCGGGCATGCGCCAGGCCGCCGTCCTCGTGCCTCTCTTCGAGGAGGAAGGGGCGGTGCGGGTGGTGCTCACCAAGCGCCCCGACACGATGCCCTCCCACCGGGGCGACGTCGCCTTCCCCGGCGGCAAGGTGCACCCCGAGGTGGACCGGAGCCTCTTGGAGGCCGCCCTGCGGGAAGCGCACGAGGAAGTGGGCCTGCCTCCCGGGGCGGTGGAGGTCGTGGCCCAGCTCGACACCCTCTCCACCGTCACCACCCGTTTCGTCATCTCCCCCTTCGTCGGCCTGCTGGCCGCCCGTCCCGAGTTGGTGGCCGACCAGCGGGAGGTGGTGCGGGTCTTCGACGTGGCCCTGGCCGACCTGCTGGCCGACGGGGTCCACCGGGAAGAGCTGTGGGGTCCGGGGCCGATGGCCCGGGCCGTCCATTTCTTCGAGCTGGAGCCGGGGCCGGGCGATGACCCCGAGGGGACACCTGAATGCATCTGGGGGGCGACGGCGCGCATCCTGGCCGAGTTCCTGACCGTGTTAACCGCTGGTAGGTGAGGCGCCGCCGCTATTGTGCGCAGCAAGGGCGTTGGGCCCGGGGGTACGGTCCCCGGAAGCGGAGGAGTAGGGCAAATGGAAGTAGAGATCGGCATCGGCAAGTCGGGACGGCGCGCCTACGGGCTGGACGACATCGCCATCGTCCCCAGCCGGCGGACCCGCGACCCCGAGGACGTTGACATCTCCTGGGAGCTCGACGCCTTCCGCTTCGAGCTGCCGCTCATGGCCTCGGCCATGGACGGGGCCCTGTCGCCGGCCACGGCGGCGGAGATCGGGCGTCTCGGAGGTCTGCCCGTCCTCAATCTCGAGGGGTTGTGGACCCGCTACGAGAACCCCGACCCGCTCTTCGAGGAGATCGCCGACCTCCCCCCGGAGAAGGCCACGCTGCGGATGCAGCAGATCTACGCCGAGCCCATCAAGGACGAGCTGATCGGCACGCGCATCCGGGAGCTGAAGGCGTCGGGCATCGTGGCCAGCGCCTCCCTCACCCCCCAGCGAACCGAGCGTTACGCCGCCGCCGTCCTCGAAGCCGAGCTCGACGTCCTCGTCATCCAGGGGACGGTCGTCTCGGCCGAGCACGTGTCCAAGACGGTCACGCCGCTCAATCTGAAGAAGTTCATCCGCGAGTTCGACATCCCCGTCATCGTCGGCGGATGTGCGTCCTACTCCACGGCCCTGCACCTCATGCGCACCGGTGCGGTGGGTGTCCTGGTGGGCGTGGGCCCCGGGCAGGCCTGTACCAGCCGGGGCGTGCTCGGCATCGGCGTCCCCCAGGCCACGGCCATCGCCGACGCGGCCGGGGCCCGCATGCGCCATCTGGACGAGACGGGTGTCTACGTCCACGTGATCGCCGACGGCGGGATGCGCACCGGGGGGGACATCGCCAAGGCCATCGCCTGCGGGGCGGACGCGGTGATGGTCGGCTCGCCGCTGGCATCGGCCTACGAGGCGCCGGGCCGGGGCTACCACTGGGGGATGGCCACCTTCCATCCCAGCCTGCCCCGGGGGGCGCGGGTGGAGGTCGGGCAGAAGGGCACCATGGCCGAGATCCTGGTCGGCCCGGCCCACGAGAACGACGGCACCCTCAACCTGTTCGGCGCCTTGCGGACGTCCATGGCCACCTGCGGCTACGAGACGGTCAAGGAGTTCCAGAAGGCCGAGGTGATGGTGGCGCCCGCCCTCAAGACCGAGGGCAAGTCGCTCCAGCGCAGCCAGGGCATCGGCATGGGGCGTTAGCCCCGTGACATCGCAGCGCGTGAGCCCCGTGACATCGCAGCGCGTGAGCCCCGTGACATCGGAGCGCGTGAGCCCCGTGCAGCCGCACGACACGGTCCTGGTCGTCGATTTCGGAGCCCAGTACGCCCAGCTGATCGCCCGCCGGGTGCGGGAGGCCAACGTCTACTCGGAGATCGTCCCCCGGGACATGCCGGTGGCGGACATGCTGGCCCGGCAGCCCAGGGGGATCATCCTCTCCGGCGGCCCGGCCTCGGTGCACGTCGAGGGGGCGCCGTCCATCGACCCCGCCATCTACGACGCCGGCCCACCCATCCTCGGCATCTGCTACGGCAGCCAGCTCATCGCCGCCCAGCTCGGCGGCGAGGTGCGCCGCACCGGCACGGGCGAGTACGGGCGCACCCCGCTCACCGTGGTGCGCCCCTCCGTGCTGTTCGAGAGCCTCCCCACCGACCAGGAAGTGTGGATGAGCCACGGCGACTCGATCGTGGCCGCTCCTCCCGGCTTCCGGGTGACGGCGACCACACCCGGCGCCCCGGTGGCCGCCCTCGATGACCCCGACCGGGGTGTCTACGGCGTCCAGTTCCACCCGGAGGTCATCCACACCGCCCGGGGCATGGAGATGCTCAAGCATTTCCTCTACGACGTGTGCGAGGCCCGGCCCAACTGGACCCGGGTGTCGATCATCGAGCAGGCCGTGAACGACATCCAGGCCCAGGTGGGGACCGACCCGGTCATCTGCGGCCTGTCCGGCGGGGTCGACTCTGCCGTGGCCGCGGCCATCGTCCACAAGGCGGTGGGGGATCAGCTGACCTGCGTGTTCGTCGACACCGGCCTGCTGCGGGAGGGCGAGGCCGACCAGGTGGAGGAGACGTTCCGGCGCCAGTTCCACGTCGATCTCGTGCACGTGAAGGCGGCCGACCGTTTCCTCGCCGTGCTCTCGGGGGTCACCGATCCCGAGATCAAGCGCCGGGCCATCGGCGAGACCTTCATCCGGGTGTTCGAGGAGGCGGCCAAGGAGCTGGCCGGCGACGGGCTGTGCTCCCGGTTCCTGGTCCAGGGCACCCTGTATCCGGACGTCATCGAGTCCGGTACCCGCGATGCGGCCAAGATCAAGAGCCATCACAACGTGGGCGGGCTGCCCGAGGATATGGACTTCGATCTGGTGGAGCCGCTGCGCCTCCTGTTCAAGGACGAGGTGCGGGCGGTGGGCGAGGAGCTGGGTCTGCCCGAGGACATCGTGTGGCGCCAGCCGTTCCCCGGCCCCGGCCTGGCCGTGCGCATCATCGGCGAGGTGACCGCCGAGCGCCTCGAGGTGCTGCGCCAGGCCGACGCGGTGGTGGTCGACGAGATCAAGCGCGCCGGCCTGTACCGGGAGCTGTGGCAGAGCTTCGCCGTGCTCCCCGCCGTCCGCTCCGTGGGGGTGATGGGCGACGAGCGCACCTACGCCTATCCCGTGGTGGTGCGGGCCGTCACCTCCGACGACGCCATGACCGCCGACTGGGCCCGCCTCCCCCACGACCTGCTGGAGCGGATCTCCTCCCGCCTCATCAACGAGGTCCCCGGCGTCAACCGGGTGGCCTACGACATCACCTCCAAGCCCCCCGGCACCATCGAGTGGGAGTGAGGGCCGAGGAGCCGGCTAGGAAGAGAACACCCCGTTTCGCTCCCGGCCGATGAACCCGAAGATGGAATTCGAGGTCGCCGCCGGTTCTGAGATGTAACTCGAATCCGAGGTGTTTCCCGACCAGGTGACGGTCGCCCGAGCCTCCCGAAACTCGCCTGTGAAGCCGTGCGCCTCGTTCCGCATCGGCTCGCCGGGGCCGGTGGCCGTCCACTCCACCACGAAGGAGACCCTGCCCGGCACCTCCGGGCCGCCCGCGAGGGCGTTGACCAGGTTGAAGGCGTCGACCAGATCGAGGTCGGTCTGTCGGTACGAGGCCGACGCCAGGTCGGAGTCGAATGCCACCGCCTCGGGTGGGACGGCCACGGTCCAGAACAGGCCGCTTTCGGTGATTCCGGGGCTGTAGTCGTGGATCTGGCCGGCGGCCGGAGCGGAGCCCACCTGGCTCACGAAGACGTCCAGTCAGATGAACCCGAACGCACCCTCATGCACGTTCCCGTCCATCCCCATGTAGCGGCCGGCCATGAAGCGCATGTCCGAATCGAACGTCATCGCCATCTCGGCGCCGCGCTCCGTGCCGGTTCCCTGTCCCAGCGTCTGGGTGATGGCCACCACCCCGTCGAAGTCGGTGATGGTCGACGGTTCGTTGATCGGCGAGGAGGGGTCCACTGGGATGGACCGGCCTGGCGGGTAGACGTGGAAGCGACGATCGTCGAGCACGACGATGCCCCCCGGGATCGGCCGGGGTTCGGCGCTGGACGCCGCGTGGGCCGAGGTCCCGAAGCGGGGGGGCAGTACACGGGCACCGGCCAGCACGCCGGCCGCGGCGCCCGCCCCCACCAACAACCCACGCCGGGACACGGCCCGCTCCCAGAAATGAGCGTGCCCGATGCCGGCCGGACCGGTACGGACCACGTGCGGGATTCCCTGCAACCTCATCCTGACCACCCCCCGGGGTCGTGCCATCTCCCCGAGGATGATCCGAGTCCCGCCTCGACACCTCCGTACCAGTACGGATTCCATACCGTCCCGGTGAGCCGGACTGACATTGCCGCCACTGAAAATTCCTGGCACGTTGTGTGCCACCGCCCGGCCTATGGATTGATGGCCGTTCCTCAGCCGGGTTCACTCTCGTCGTCGCTCCCATCCGGCTCGACGTCCATGCCCTCTTTGGCCAGGCGCTCGAGGAGGCGGTCCCGGATGGACATGCCGGGCTCCCGGGCCTTGCCGCCCGTGGCCCGCCAGCCGTGGCGGGCGGAGTAGAGCAGGGGCGGATCGCCCAGGCGGCCGGGGTGGGTGGCGGTCACCCGGGCGAAGAACAGGTCGTGATCGGCCATGGGCTTGCGCTCGAAGATCTCGGCCCGGAGCCAGGACAGGGCGTTGGGGACCACGGGCAGGCCGTCCCAGTCCTCCAGGTACTCGGTGGCGATCCGGCGGAAGCGCCGGCCGGGATAGGAGAAGTACTGGCCGATGTCGACCTGGTCGGCGCCCAGCACCGAGATGGCGAAGACGCCCGACGCCACCAGGAGCGGGTGGGTGTCGTGCTTGGGTGACACCGAGGCCATGACGATGGGCTCCTCGAACGCCACCTGGCTCACCCAATGGGAGCAGTAGGCCCGCACGACCCCGTCGTGGGCCGCCCCCACCACCTGGACGCCCTTGATCATCTGGCCGATGGCCCGCTTCGTCGCCGGATCGATCACCAATGCCAAGCTTGGCTGATGTTCATGGCTCTTCGCCTGGCGGCTCATCGCGATGCGGCCGGGGGCCCCTGCCCCAGCCGCCAGTCCCTGCTGCGCAGGTCCTGATGTTCATGGCTCTTCGCCTGGCGGCTCATCGCGATGCGGCCGGGGGCCCCTGCCCCAGCCGCCAGTCCCTGCTGCGCAGGTCCTGATGTTCATGGCTCTTCGCCTGGCGGCTCATCG
>Ga0299907_10000043_pt1 | contig 40991 bp, 42 predicted proteins | sample RVTome_16_FD_198680 | JGI IMG/M metagenome (GOLD analysis project Ga0299907, IMG submission 198680) | Soil microbial communities from uranium-contaminated site in the Upper Colorado River Basin, Wyoming, United States - RVT152D67 (version 2) ...
CGGGGCGGTCCGGATCACCGTGGGGCTGCGGGACCGGCCGTCGGTGGACGAAGCGCTCGGGGCCGTCGGTTCCCCCGACGCCGGGGGCACCGTCGCCTTCGTGGGCACGGTCCGGGCCGAGGGGGGAAGGGTCGAGCGGCTGGAGTACTCGGCGTATGAGGCCATGGCCGAGCGGGTGCTACGGGAGGTGGCCGGGGAGGCGGCTGCGAAGTGGCCGCTGGAGGGCGTGGCGGTCCTCCACGGCGTCGGTGATCTCGGCGTGGGGGAGCGGACGGTGGTGGTGGCGTGCTCGGCACCCCACCGGGCGGAGGCGTTCGATGCCTGCCGCCACGTGCTCGACGAGGTTAAGCGCCGCGTGCCGGTGTGGAAGAAGGAGATGGGCCCGGCCGGCCAGCGGTGGATCGGGATGGACCCGTGAGGCCGGGCCACGACCACGACACCGGGGCCCCGCTCGTGCCGCTCGAGGAGGCCCGGGCCCGGGCCCTGACTCGGATCGAGCGCCTCTCTCCCGCCGACCTGCCGCTGGCGGATGCCCATGGCTGCGTCCTGGCCGCCGACGTCGCCGCGCCGATGGACCTCCCGCCGTTCACGTCGTCGGCGATGGACGGCTTCGCGGTTCGCGCGGCCGACGTGGCCGGCGCGTCCCCGGATCGGCCGGTGGCCCTGAGTCTGGCAGGCGCGGTTCGGATGGGCTTCGCGGCGGATATCGACGTGGGGGTGGGCCAGGCGGTGGCCGTCCCCACCGGTGGGGAGGTCCCCGAGGGCGCCGACGCGGTGGTCCCGGTCGAGCAGACGGTCCCCGAGGTCGAACGGGTGCTGGTGCTGACGCCGGTGCCCACCGGCCGTTATGTACGCCGGGCCGGGGAGGACATCTCGGCAGGAGAGGTCCTGGTGCCGGGCGGCAAGCGTCTCCTGGCGGCCGACCTGGGGCTCCTGGCCTCGGCCGGTGTGGCCTCGCTCCCGGTGCACCCCCGGGCCAGGGTCGGCATCCTGTCAACCGGGGACGAGCTCGTGGACCCCGGGGCTCCGCTGGGCCCGGGCCGGATACCCGACGCGAACGCCGCAACGCTCCACGGATGCGTGCTGGAGGCGGGCGGGGTCCCGGTGGCCCTGGGACGGGTCCCGGACGACCCGGCCGCCCTGGCCCGGGCCCTGACGGAAGCCCAGGGCGTCGACGTGCTCGTCTCGTCCGGCGGGGTCTCGGTCGGTGAACGTGACCCGGTGAAGGCCGCGTTCGGGGCCCGGGGCGACGTCGAGTTCCTCGAGGTGGGGATGCAGCCGGGGAAGCCGCAGGCGTTCGGCGTGGTGGGCGGCCGGCCGTACTTCGGCCTCCCGGGGAATCCCGTCTCCGTCTTTGTGTCGTTCGAGGTTTTCGTGCGGCCCGCGCTGTTGACGATGATGGGCCGGCCCACCGGGCGCCCCGAGGTCACCGCGACCCTGGAGGCCAACGTCACGGGGCCGCGCGAGAAGGTGCAGTTCGCCCGGGTCCGCCTCCGCCGGTCGAACGGCGCGTGGCTGGCGGTGCCGACGGGCGGGCGTCAGTCGAACCTGATGGCCACGATGTCCAGGGCCGACGGCCTGGCGGTCATCCCCGCAGGCGTGGAGACCGTGGCGGCCGGCGCCCCCGTCCGGGTCGTGAGGGTGCGGGACGACGGATGAGCGACCGGGACGAGCGGGCCGCCCGCATGGTTGAGGTCGGCGCCAAGGACGTCACGGACCGGGTGGCGGTGGCGGAGTGCGTGTTCATCGCCGAGGAGGAGACGATCGATCGCCTGGTGGCCGGCACGCCCAAGGGCGACCCTATGGAGGCCGCCCGGATCGCGGGGCTCATGGCCGTGAAGCGCACCCCCGACCTCCTCCCGTTCTGCCACCCCGTGGCGGTGACCGGCGCCGAGGTGGCCGTGGCCCCGGACCCCCAGGCCGGCCGGGTCGTGGTGACGGCCACCGTCCGGGCCACGGACCGGACCGGGGTCGAGATGGAGGCCATGACCGCGGCGGCGGTGGCCGCGCTGTCCCTGTACGATGCGGCCAAGGCGTTCGAGCGGTCCGCCCGGATCGCCGACCTCCGGCTGGTCGAGAAGCGCGGCGGGGTGGGCGGCGACTACCGCGCGCCGTGAATGCTTCGTTTGCGCCGGCCCGGCGGCGGGTAACCGTAAGGCCACCGTAGGGAGAAGGAGGGCGCACACATGAAGACCCATCGACTCGCGCTCGTCGGTCTGATGGCGCTGCCGCTGGTCGCGCAGCGCGGCGACCGCGTCGACGTCGACATCCAGTCGATCCTCGGCTACATCGTGGTCGGGGCCATCGTCGGCGTCGTGGCCCGGCTGCTGGTCCCCGGGACCAGCGGCATGGGGCTCCTGGTAACTATCGTGGTCGGGATCATCGGGGCCGTGATCGGCGGATGGCTCGCCGGCGCGGTGTTCGAGGAGACCGCCGGCGTCGACTGGATCGCCTCGTTCCTGGTGGCGGCCCTGCTGGTCTGGCTCGTGACCCGGGCCGGGGCCAGCCGCTGGCGCCGGACCACCCTGTAGCGCGTAGCAGGACGCGGGCGCGAACGGGCCCTTCGGGGCCCGTTCGCCTTTTCCGGCGCTAGCATCGGCTCATGACCGGCACGCCGCGGACCGACCCGGGCCTGTTCGGACCGGACAGCCTGTCCTGGCGGGTCCACCGCGAGACGACGGTTCTGTTCGGTGGAGCCCGGGCACTACTGATGCACGCCGCCCACCCGCTGGTCATCGCCGGAGCCACCGAGACGCGGTTCTACGAACGGAACCCGTGGCGCCGGCTGGAGCGGACGCTGGCCCTCACCTACTCCCTGACGTTCGGCACGAAGGAGGAGGCGCTGGCCGCCGCCGACCGAATCAACGAGGTCCACCGGCGGGTCCGAGGCGTGGACCGGGTCACGGGGAAGCCGTACGACGCCATGGACCCCGGCCTCTTGCTGTGGGTGCACGCCTGTCTGGTGGACAGCGCCCTGTTGTTCGAACGGCTCACCGTGGGCCGGCTGACCCGGACGGAGCGGGAGCGGTTCCATCGCGAGCAGATGGTGGGGGCCGAGCTCCTGGGCCTCTCCCGGGACCGGATCCCCCCGACGGTGGCCGGGCTCCGCGCCTACGTCGCGGACGTCGTGGCCGGCGACGACCTCCGGGTGACCGAGGCCGCTCGCCGGGTGGCGGCCCTGATCCGGGCCCCGCCCTCGGAGGCTGAGTGGCGGCCGGTCCTCCGGGCGGTGGCCTGGTGGGCGTTCGGCACCCTGCCGGCCCGGCTCCGGGCGATGTACGGGGTGCGGTGGGGGCCGGGGCGTGACACGGTCCTGCGGGCCTCGCTGGCGGCACTGCGGGCCGGTCGACCGGGGATCCCCCGGCGGTTCCGGTGGATCCTGCCGGCCCAGCTTGCCGCCGACAGACTCGCCGCCTGAGCGCGCTTGGCGTACCCTTCCGCCATGGAGGACGCCTTCGAGCGGCTGCGGCACCGGCTCTCGGTGGCCCGCCGCTCGGAGCCCGCCGACATCGTGCTCGCCGGGGGCCGGGTGCTCTCGGTCTTCACCGGCGAGCTCCTGGACGCAGACGTGGCCATCGCCGACGGTCACGTGGCCGGCCTGGGCGAGTACGAGGGCCGTGAGACGGTGGACTGCACCGGCCTGATCCTGCTCCCCGGTTTCATCGACGGCCACATGCACATCGAGTCGACGAAGCTGATGGTCGACCAGTTCGCCCGGGCCGCGCTTCCGTGGGGCACTACGACCGTGGTCCTCGACCCCCATGAGATCGCCAACGTGTTCGGGCTCCGCGGCGTCCGGGCCCTGCTCCGGGCGTCGGAGGGGATCCCCCTCGACTACTTCGTGATGGCCTCATCGTGCGTGCCGGCCAGCCAGTTCGAGACGAGCGCGGAGACCGTCACCGCCGAGGACATCGCGGCGTTCCTGGCGGAGGAGCCCGGGGCCCTGGGGCTCGCCGAGATGATGAACTACCCCTCGGTCGTGGCCGGCGAGGAGGAATCGCTCGCCAAGCTCCAGGTCGCCGATCGGATGGGCCGTCACATCGACGGCCACGCCCCCGGCCTGTCGGGACCGGAGCTGAACGCGTATGTCGCGGCGGGGGTCCGCAGCGACCACGAATGCACCACTCTCGAGGAGGCCCTGGAGAAACGGCGGCTGGGGATGTGGATCATGATCCGGGAGGGCTCCGCGGCCCGGAACCTGGAGGCGCTCCTGCCCATGGTCCTGGAGCATGGGCCGGCCGACACGATGCTGGTTACCGACGATCGGGAGCCCGACCACCTGCTCGAGGAGGGGCACGTGAACGACGTGGTCCGCCGGGCCGTGGCCATGGGGTGCCCGCCCGCGGACGCGGTCCTGATGGGCACTCTTCACCCCGCCCGGTACCACGGGCTCCGGACCCACGGAGGGGTGGCCCCCGGGTACGTGGCGGACGTCGTGGCCGTCGAGGACCTCGCCGAGTTCCGGCCGATGTCTGTCTGGAAGCGTGGACGGCTGGTGGCCGAGCGTGGCCGGCCGGTGGATATCCCGCGGGTGGAGGCGCCAACGTGGATGCGGGACAGCGTGCGGATCGGCCCCATGGACGCCGCGACGTTCCGGATCCCGGCGGGGGGCCCGGTGCGCGTGATCGGTGTGGATTCCGGCGAGATCGTCACCCGGGCCCTGGTGGTCGACCCGGGGATCCGCGACGGGGAGGCCGTGGCCGAGCCGGAACGGGACCTGGCGAAGGTGGCCGTTATCGAGCGGCACCTGGGGAGCGGTCGGATTGGCCTGGGGTTCGTCCGGGGGTTCGGCCTGCGGCGGGGGGCGCTGGCGTCGACGCACGCGCACGACGCCCACAACCTCGTGGTTGTCGGGGTGGACGACGCCGACATGGCGGCGGCCGCCGGCCGGCTGGCCGAGACCGGGGGCGGCCAGGTCGCCGTGGCCGGGGGGACGGTGGTTGCCGAGCTACCGTGCCCCGTCGGGGGGCTGATGTCGGACCTGCCCGTGGAGGAGGTGGCCGCCTCGGCGCGACGCCTGGAGGAGGCGGCCCGCGACCTCGGCTCGTCCCTACGGGCGCCGTTCATGACGATGTCGTTCCTGGCCCTCTCGGTGGTCCCGGAGCTCAAGATCACGGACCTGGGGCTGGTGGACACCGTTCGGTTCGAGCTGGTCCCGCTCCAAGCCTGACCGCTCGTTGCGTCCGGGAGCCGACCTTCCTATGCTTTCGCCGACATCCGCCTGGGCGACTCTTCCCCCGCCCGCGAAAGGAGGAAGCGGTGGCCACGACGGAATCCCGAACCCGAGCGCCGGGCGGCGCCCTGGACCGGTTCTTCCGCATCTCCGAACGCCGCTCCACCGTCCGGGCCGAGATCATCGCCGGAGTGGCCACGTGGCTGACGATGGCTTACATCCTGTTCGTCAACCCGGCGATCCTCGGCTCGGTCCCGGACGGATCGGGGACCAGCCTGGCGTTCCCCCAGGTACTCACGGTGACGGCGCTGGCGGCGGCGGTGATGACGATCCTCATGGGTGTGGTGGCGAACTACCCGTTCGCCCTGGCCGCGGGCCTCGGCCTCAACGCCTTCGTGGCGTTCACGCTCGTGGGCACCCTGGGCCTGTCCTGGCCCGAGGCGATGGGCGTCATCGTGATCGAGGGGCTGATCATCACGGTGCTGGTGCTGACTGGGTTCCGCGAGGCGGTGCTCAACGCGATCCCCATGGACCTGAAGCGGGCCATCGGGATCGGGCTGTTCATCGCGTTCATCGGCCTGGTGAACGCGGGCGTCGTGGTTCACCCCGACGCTGGGACCATCGTTGCCCTCAACTCGGACCTCACCACGCTCCGCATGCTCACGTTCGTCATCGGGCTCGTGATCACCGCCGGCCTGGTGGCCCGGCGGGTCCGGGGGGCCCTGCTGATCGGGATCCTGTCCACCACCGTGATCGCCATACTGATCAATGAGATCTGGGGCGACGGGGACATCTGGGCCGCGGTGGGACCGGGGGGTGGCCACCGTGCCTCAGGACGTCGTGTCGACCCCGGACTTCGGGCTCGTCGGCCAGTTCTCGTTCGGCGTGTTCGACGCCATCCCGGTGGCCACCGCGCTCGCCGCGATCGTGGCCGTGATGCTGTCGGACTTCTTCGACACGATGGGCACGGTGATCGGGCTGGGCGGTGAGGCCGGTCTCCTGGACCGGCAGGGGAAGCTGCCGGGCATGAACCGCGTGCTGCTGGTGGACTCGGTGGCGGCCGCAGCCGGCGGGGCGGCCTCGGCGTCGTCGAACACCACTTTCATCGAGAGCGCGGCAGGGATCTCCGAGGGCGGCCGGACCGGGCTCACCGCCGTCGTCGTCGGGGTGCTCTTCCTGCTGCCGCTGTTCTTCTCGCCGCTGGCCGGGGTGATCCCGCCCGAGGCCACGGCCCCCATCCTGGTGATAGTGGGGTACTTCATGATGGTCCTGGTCCGGGACATCGAGTGGTCGGACCCGGGGATCGGGATCCCCGCCCTCCTCACGATCGGGCTGATGCCGTTCACGTTCAGCATCACCAACGGGGTGGCCGCGGGGTTCCTGACGTACACGGTGATCGCGGTGCTCCGGGGGCGGGGCCGCGAGGTCCACTGGCTGCTGTACGTGGTCTCGGCGGTGTTCGTCTGGTACTTCGTGCGGGGGCTGCTGGCGTAGCGGGCCTCAGCGGGATCGGTCTTCGGTGTGGGTGGCCTTACGGTCGATCTCGAACCAGACCGATGTCCCCTGGCCACGTTCGATGCCCCACCGGTCGGCGAGCCTGCTGACCAGGAACAGGCCCCAGCCGGAGGGAACTTCGACCTGCGGGTCCGGAGGCGGGCGGGCGAACCCCCCACCGCGGTCCGTCACCCCCGCCCGGACGAGGTCCTCCGATACCTCCACCGAGAGGTCGATCCAGTCCTGGTCGTCGCGGAGGCCGGCGTGGAGCACGGCGTTGGTGACGAGCTCCGTCACCAGGAGCGTCGTCGATTCCAGGGTCTCCTGGTCCACGGCCCCGCGTAGGGGGCCGAGGGCGCCTCGCGCCGCCGCGGGCGCGATGCGCGACGGTGAGAGCCGCAGCTGGATCTCTTCGGTCACGGGCGCCAGCCTCCTCTGGCCTCTGCCGTTAGGTTTCCCCTTCTGGCGGGACCCTACTCATGCGAGCGGCGGATCAGCTCGGATCAGGAGCGCCGCTTGGTGATCCGAACCCGGGTGCCGGGATCGGAGGCCGTGCCCTCGCTGATCTCCACCCGGTCGGCGAGGGCGGTCATGAGGGGGATCCCGAAGCCCCCGGGTCTCTCCACCTCTGTCACCCGTACGCGGCGGCGGAAGGTTCCCCGGTCGCGGACGGCAACCTCGACCGCCGTGGGGCCGTCGCGCCACTCGACGTCGAACTCCTGGCTCCCGCTGTGGAGCACTGCGTTCGCGCACGCCTCCGACACGGCCAGGAGGAGGTCATCGGTGGCCGCCTCCGACAGCCCTGCGGCCGAGGCCTGTCGGCGGAGGAAGTCCCGGACCTCGGCGAGTGAGCCCGGGGTCGCGGGGAACGTGCGCGTACTGGTCCCGTTCACGCCCCGACCTCGAGGTTCTCGAACCGGCTCAGCCCCATCACCTCGAAGATCCGCCGGACGCTGCTCCCGGGGCGAGCGAGGAGCAGGCGGCCCCGGCCATCGAGGGTGTCGAGTGCCCGGATCAGAACCTGCACCCCTGAGCTGCCCAGGAACCGGACGCCGGCCAGGTCGAGCGTGATGTCGCCGCCTGCCCGCACGAGCGGTTCCAGCGCCGCCGTCAGGTCGTCAACGGTGGCCAGATCGATCTCGCCCGTTAGCCGAAGCCCTCGGGGATCGTCGGTGGTGGCGATCTCCAGCATCCCGTCCTCTGCCCGCTCGGATTGTACGCCGGGGGCCCCTTACGGATCTGGTCGGTGTCCTGCCCTCCGGCTCGGAGGAGTACGCTTTTTGACGAGACGGACACGCGAGTGGAACGCCCGGCCACCAGGTTCTGGCACGAGCTCGCGCTCGGGCCTGGGCTTCGGCGCGTCCTGCTGGGGCTGTTCGTGGCCGCGGCCGGTCCCGCGGTGGTGACGCCGATCGCGGTGGCCGTGGACGGGCCGGTGGGGCTGTACGTCCTGGCGATCGTTCCGGCTGCCCTGATCGGTCGCCTGTTGCCGGGGGTCCTGTCGGCGACGCTGTCGTTCGTGCTCGGGACCATCTATCTGGGGGCCGCGCCGCGCGAGTTCGCTCCCACGATGAACGACTGGATCGTGCTGTCGCTGTTCCTCGCGGTGGCGCTGATCGTGGCCTTCGAGGAGGCGGCCCGGGCCGGGGCCCGCGCGGGGCAGCGCCGGCTGGCCTTCCTGGCCGAAGCGAACCGCACGCTCACGACCTCGCTCGACGTGGACGAGACGCTCGACGCGCTGACACGGCTGGCCGTGCCCACCCTTGGGGACTGGTGCGCGGTGGAGGCGCGCACCAGTGGGGACCCGGGGTCGCGGCTCCACGTCGCCCACGTGGACGCGCGACGGATCGAGCAGGTCGAGACGCTCCTGCGACGGTACCCGCGCGACTCCGGGGACCCACAGGGCCTGACCTCTCAGGTGGTGGCCAACGGACGTCCGATGCTCCTCCGGAAGGTCGGCGATGGGTTGCTGCGCCGGGTCGCCCGGGACGAGGAGCACCTAAGGCTGATCAAGGAGCTTCGGCTGCGCTCGGTGATCGTGGTCCCACTGATCGGGCGAGGGCGGCCCATGGGAACCTTGACGCTGGCCACCGCCGAGTCGCGACGCCGGCTCGGCCCTGCCGATCTGGACTTCGCCGTGGAGCTGGCCAGGACCACCGCCCTGGCCCTCGAGAATGCCAGCCTCCACCAGGAGAGGAGCGTCGTGGCCCGGACGCTCCAGAGCAGCCTGCTCCCCACCGACATCCCCGACATCCCCGGCGTGGAGCTCGCCGTCCGCTACCGGCCGGCCGGGGGGCGCGAGCTCGTCGGCGGAGACTTCTACGACGTCTTCGAGTCGGGGGAGGGCACCTGGGGCGTGGCCCTCGGCGATGTGTGCGGTAAGGGGCCCGAGGCGGCGGCCCTTACCGGACTGGTGAGGCACACGATCCGCACAGCCGCGGTCGGTGGGCGGAAGCCGAGCTCGGTGCTGGGCATGGTGAACCGGCAGATCATCAGGAACAACGTGGACCGCTTCTGCACCGCCACCCTGGGCAGGGTGCGGCGTTCGAACGGCTCGGTCGTCGTGGACGTCTCCTGCGGCGGCCATCCGGCGCCGCTGATCTACCGGCCCGGCCGGACCGTCGAGGCCGCCGAGTGCTTGGGGACGCTCCTGGGAGTGTTCCCGGAGCCCTCGCTGGTGGAGGTCCCGGTGGAGCTGGGGCCGGGCGACGCGATCGTCTTCTACACCGACGGGGTCACGGAACGCTTCGAGCGTGAGGGTACGGGCGGGGACTCCCAGCTCGTGGCGCTCCTGTGGGACAGCAACGGCCTCGACGCGGACCAGATCGCCGACCGGATCTACCTCGACGCGGCCGAGGCCGTCACGGACGGGCCGCGTGACGACATGGCGCTGGTCGTGCTGCGCGTGGCGCCCGGCTAGGCGGCCGGGACCGAGAACCGAACCACGGACACCCCGTCCTCGTCCACGGTGGCCTCGCCGTCCTCGAACAGGACGGTGATCAGCTCCAGGCTGAGCGCATCGGTGAGCTGGTCGGTGGTCGAGCTCGAGGCCTCCCGGGCCTCGCCCTGGGGGATCTCGAAGAACAGTCGATCCTCCCGGCGTTCGGCCTTTACCCGGAGGCCGTCGGGAAGTCCCGTGGAGCCCAGGGCCCGGGAGCACGCCTCGCTCACCGCCACCTTGACGTCGTCGAGCAGCTCCTCGGCCACGCCGGCCTGCCGGGCCAGCTCGTAGGCGAAAGTCCGGGCCGGGGCCACGTACGCGGGGTCGGGTCGGAGCTCGATCAGGAAGCGCTCCCTGGTGTCGTTGCTCACGATCCGCTGGCGAGCTCGTCCAGGCTGTCGCGGATGTTGAAGACCTGATCGAGTCCCGTAATCGTGAGGACCTTCCGCACTGGCTCGGTCGGGGCTACGAGGGCCAGCGTGCCGCCGGCCTCTCGACACCGCTTGAGGCCGCTGATCAGCACGCCCAGGCCCGTTGAATCCATGAACTCGACTCCGGCGAAGTCGACCGCGACGTTGCTGCGGCCTCCTGCGGTGATGTCGGTCAGCAGGGTCTTGAGACGGGGCGCCGTGTACAGGTCCACCTCTCCCTTGACGTCGACGACGGTCCAGTCGCCGGCCTCTCGGGTCTCCAGCAGCAGGATCTCACCCATAAGGTCCCCTCTGTTCCTCTCGCCGCGACCGATAGTATAAGCGACGGCCCGTGACTCCAGACGTCAAGATCATCGTTCCCGCCAAGCCGGACTACGTTCGGCTCCTCAGGGCGGTCACAGCGGGCCTGGCGGCCAGGCTCGAGTTCACCTACGACCGGATCGAGGACCTCAGGCTGGCCGTATCCGAGGCGTGCGCCACCCTCCTTGCCTTTCCGTGGGACGCCGAGATCCTGGTCCTCCGGCTGTTCGCCACCGACTCGGGGGTCACGGCGGTCGTGTGCAGTGACGCCGATTCCGGCGCCGACGCCTGGCCTCCTGTCGAACCGGAACGGACCCTGGCCTGGCGCGTGCTTTCCGGCCTGACCGACAGCGCCAGCTTCGAGGTTGGGGAGGAGGGCCCGGCCGTGCGTCTGGAGATGGATGGCAGGGTCCGATGAACACCGGGGACCAGACCAAGGACACCTCCGGCGACCCGGAGCGCTCCGACGAGCTGTTCGCCAGGCTGCCCGACCCTGGCGCCCGGGACGAGCTGGCTGCCCTCTACCTGCCGCTGGCCGAGTACCTGGCCCGGCGGTTCTACGGTCGCGGGGAGCCGCTCGAGGACCTGATCCAGGTGGCCAACATCGGGCTCATCAAGGCGATCGACAGGTTCGACACCGAGCGCGGCGTCAAGTTCTCGACCTACGCCACGGCCACAGTGGTGGGGGAGCTGAAGCGCCACTTCCGGGACAAGGGATGGGCTCTCCGGGTGCCCCGCCGGCTCCAGGAAGCCGGGATGAGTGTGGGCCGGGCGGTGACGGACCTCTCACAGGAGCTGGGGCGGGCCCCCACGGTGGGGGAGATCGCCGCCCGGACCGGGCTTTCCGAGGAGGAGGTCCTGGAGGGGATGGAGACCGCCCAGGCCTACACGGCCGCCTCGCTCGATGCGCCCACGGACGAGGAGGGCGCCACCGAGGCGGACCGGCTGGGTGAGGAAGAGGAGGCCTTCGAGCTCCTGGAGGGGTGGACGAGCGTGGCACCGGCGATCCGGGAGCTACCCAGAAGGGAGCGGAACATCCTGTACCTGCGCTTCTTCCGGGGGCTCACCCAGACCCAGATCGCCGAGGAGCTGGGGATCTCCCAGATGCACGTCTCCAGGCTGCTCTCGCGCACCCTGGAGGAGCTGCGCCGCTCCATGGGAGGCTCCGGCTGATCCTGGTTTGAGCTCCCTCCGGGAAGGGAACACTCGCAACCGAAGGAGGGAGTTCGACGTGACCGACCCACACCTGCATCGAGATGAGCACGCGCACGGCGCCCCGCCGCCGGCCGAGCCGGGTTCCTCGTGGACCGGCTACGCGGTCATCAAGTACGGGTTCATCCTGATCATAACGATCGTGGTGCTGTACTTCGTCGCCCGATACCTGATCCCGCTGTTCGACTGACCGATCCCGAGCGCCCAGGGGTGCCCCGGCCGACCCGGCCGGGGCGCTCGCCTCTATCGCCTCAGCGGCCCATCCGCGCCGCCAGGCCTCCCGCGAAGGACAGCACGAGTGACGCCGCCGTGAACGCCGTTACGCCGGCCACGTCGCGGTCGGGATCGACCTCAACGATGTCCATGATCCGGACCTTGGGGTGCCGGCCGCAGACCGTGGCCGCGGCCTGGACCTCCCAGGGCGTGAGGCCGCCTGGCCGGGAGCCGGGGCAGGCCGGGGCGAACGCCCGGTCCAGCACGTCCACGTCGAGGTCGACGTAGATCACGTCGACCCGTCGGCCCAGGGCCTCGAGGGTGTCGGCCACCACATCGGCCACGCCCCGCCGTCTGGCCTCGTCCGCGGTCACCACCGCGATGCCGGCCTCCCGGGCCACCTCGGCGTGGTCCGCGGGGTTCGCGAACGGCTGGATCCCCACCTGGATCACGTTCCATCCCTGGAGCCCGTCCTCGAGCAGGGCCCTGATCGGGTTGCCGTTCGTGAGACCGCCGTCGGTTTCCCGGATGTCGTGGTGGGCATCGATCGTGAGGAGCCCGGTCCGGCCCAGGCCCGATTCTCCGGCGGCGGCGTGGACGCCAGGACGGGTGATGCTGTTGTCCCCGCCGAGCAGTACAGCGGCACCGCCGGACCGGGCGCGTTCCATGGTGACCTCCACGTGCCGTCGGATCGGCTCGAACGCGTCGGCGGGCGTCATCGAGGCCACCTCGGCCAGGTCCTGGGCCACCTCGAGCGTCAGCCCGAGCTGTTCGATCCGTGCCGGCTCGTCCGGTCGGTGGGCCACGAATCGGTCGAGCGCGCCGCGGATCGCCGCCGGCGCCAGGTCGAACCGTCCCCCGGAGATGGACCCCAGTCGCAGGGGGACCGCCAACTCGACGAGCGTGGGGCCGGTCACTCGAGCCACGGGAGGCGAACCCCCCGCTCCCGGGCGACGTCGATGGCCCGCTCGTACCCAGCGTCGGCGTGGCGGATCACGCCGGTGCCCGGGTCCGTGGTCAGGACTCGCTGGAGCCGGCCGGCCGCTTCCTCGGTGCCGTCGGCCACCACGACCATCCCGGCGTGGATCGAGGACCCGATGCCCACGCCGCCGCCGTGATGCACGGAGACCCAGTGCGCGCCCGCCGCCGTATTCAGCAGCGCGTTGAGAATCGGCCAGTCGGCGATGGCGTCGGAGCCGTCGCGCATCCCTTCGGTCTCACGGTTCGGCGAGGCCACGCTCCCGGCATCGAGGTGATCGCGCCCGATCACGATCGGCGCGCCGACCCGGCCCGAGGCCACCAGCTCGTTGAACCGCAACCCGGCGACGTGCCGCTCGCCGTAGCCGAGCCAGCAGATCCGGGCGGGAAGGCCCTGGTACGCCACGCGTTCCTCGGCCATCCGGAGCCACCGGTGGAGACGCTCGTCGTCCGGGAACAGATCCATGATGGCCCTGTCCGTGGTCTCGATGTCCTCCGGGTCCCCCGACAGGGCCGCCCACCGGAACGGGCCCTTGCCCTCGCAGAACATGGGGCGGATGAACGCGGGAACGAACCCGGGGTAGTCGAACGCTCTCTCGGCGCCCCCCTCGCGGGCCTCGGCCCGGAGGTTGTTCCCGTAGTCGAACGTGATCGCGCCGCCGTCCATGAAGCCCACCATCGCCTCGACCTGGGCGGCCATGGACTCACGGGCCCGCTTCACGTAGCCGTCGGGGTCCCCGGTCCTGAGCGCGGCGGCCTCTTCAAGCGAAAGGCCCGCCGGCACGTACCCGTCCAGGGGGTCGTGGGCCGACGTCTGGTCGGTGACCACGTCCGGGCGGAACCCCCGGCGGAGCAGGTCGGGGTGAGTCTCGGCGGCGTTGCCGAGGAGGCCCACCGAGAGGGCCTCGCTTTCGTCCCGAGCCTTCTCCACCCACCGCACCGCCTCGTCCAGGTCCTCGGTGGTCCGGTCCAGGTACCGGGTCTTCACCCGCCGCTCGATCCGGGCGGGGTCAACCTCGACAACCAGGGCCACGCCGCCGTTCATCGTCACTGCCAGGGGCTGGGCGCCGCCCATCCCTCCCAGGCCGGCGGTGAGCGCGACCCGGCCCTGGAGTGAGCCGTCGAAGCGCTGGGAGGCCAGCTCGGCCAGGGTCTCGTACGTGCCCTGGAGGATCCCCTGTGTGCCGATGTAGATCCACGACCCGGCCGTCATCTGCCCGTACATCGTCAGGCCCTTGCGCTCGAGGTCGCGGAACGTCTCCCAGTTCGCCCACCTCGGCACGAGCATCGCGTTCGAGATCAGCACCCGCGGGGCCAGCTCGTGGGTCCGGAACACCCCCACCGGCTTCCCGGACTGAACCAGCAGCGTCTCGTCCCCCTCCAGACGCTGTAGCGCCCGGACGATGGCGTCGAACGCCTCCCAGCTCCGGGCGGCCCGACCGGTCCCGCCGTACACCACCAGGTCCTGGGGCCGCTCGGCGACCTCGGGGTCGAGGTTGTTCATGAGCATGCGCAGGGCGGCCTCCTGGGGCCACCCCTTGCACGACAGGTCCCTCCCCCTGGGGGCGCGGATCCTCCTCATCGGAGCGGCCCCGCCGCGGACTCGGCGGCCTCGACCAGGGCGCCAGACCGGAGGACGTCCTCGGCGGCCGCGATGTCCTCCGACAAGTCCCGGTCGCGGTCGAGGAACGGGACCCGGGCTCGCACCGCCCGGAGGCCGGCGTCCGTGCCGACCGCGGGCTGCGGCTCACGGAGGTCGAGCGCCTGAGCGGCCACCAGGGCCTCGATGGCCACCACGGTCCCGGCGTGTTCGAGCAGGCGCCGGAGCTTCAGCCCGGAGAGCCATCCCATGCTGACGTGGTCCTCCTGGTTCCCCGACGTCGGGATCGAGTCGATGCCTGCCGGCTGGGCCAGCACCTTGCACTCGCTGACCAGGGCGGCCTGGGTGTATTGGGCCAGCATGTAGCCGGAGCCCAGGCCCGGGTCCGTCGAGAGGAACGGCGGCAGGTCGCGCTGCTGGCCCGGCCCGAGGAGCCAGTACGTCCGTCGCTCGCTGATGCTGGCGACGCCGGTGAGGGCCACCGCCAGGAGGTCCATGGCGTAGGCCAGCGGCTCTCCGTGGAAGTTGCCTGTGGACTCGACCCGGCCGTCGGGCAGGACCACCGGGTTGTCCACGGTCGAGGCCCGCTCCCGGTCGAACACGTCGCCGGCGAAGGCGGCGGCGTCCCGGGCGGCCCCGTGGACCTGGGGGGCGCACCGCATCGAGTAAGGGTCCTGGACCGCGTGGGCGCTCTCCCTATGGGAGGCGATGATGGCGCTCCCCTCGAGGAGGGCCCGGAGGTTCGCGGCCGAGTCCATCTGGCCCGGGTGGGGCCGGAGCCCGACCACGTCCTCGGCGAACGGCCGGTCCGTGCCGAGCGCGCCCTCGATCGTCATGGCGGCCGCCACGTCGGCCGCCCTCAGCAGGGCCCGGGCGTCGTGGAGGGCAAGCGTCCCCAGGGCCAGCATCCCCTCCGTGCCGTTGACGAGCGCCAGGCCTTCCTTCGCCTGGAGCTCGACCGGCTGGAGCCCGGCCCGGGCCAGGGCATCGGCGGCGGGCTCCGTGCCGCTCGCCCCGACGAGCACGCGGCCCTCGCCCAGTAGGCACAGGGCCGCGTGGGCCAGCTGGGCCAGGTCGCCCGAGGCGCCCACCGATCCCCGGCTGGGTACGGCTGGCGTGATGTTCGCGTTGAGCAGGTCGGCGATCCGCTCGACCAGGATCGGCCGGGCGCCCGATCGCCCCGCGGCCAGGGTCCGAGCGCGGAGCAGCATCATGGCCCGGACCACCTCCGACGGGAGCGCCTCGCCGGCGCCGGCGGCGTGGCTGCGCACCAGGTTCGCCTGGAGCAGGATCAGGTCCTCGGGGGCGATCCGGACGTCGGCCAGCGCGCCGAACCCCGTGGTCAGACCGTACACCGGGCGGTCTTCCTCCAGGTAGGACTCGACGATCCGCCGGGCCGGGGCCATCGCCTCGCCCACGTCTTGGCCGATCGCGACCTTGGCCCCGTGCCGGGCCACCGCGACGACCTCATCTTCCCCGAGCGGCGAACCGTCCAAGACCACGGTGTCGGGATGGCCCACGAGGAGAACGTTAGCGCACCGTCGGAGCGCGTACGATTGGCCACCGTGACTCGAGGCTTCGTGATCGTGGGAGGAGGGGTGGCCGCCGCCGCGGCGATCCAGGGCCTTCGCGACCGTGGGTTCGACGGCCGGATCGTGCTGGTCGGGGAGGAATCCGAGGTCCCGTACGAGCGCCCCCCGCTGTCCAAGGAATACCTGCGCGGGGAGCAGGGCCGCGACGTGCTCCCCGTCCATCCCGAGGGGTGGTACCGGGAGCAGGACGTGGACCTCCGGCTCGGGGTCAGGGCCACCGTCCTCGACCCGAGCGGCCCCTCCGTGACCCTGGAGGGAGGGGAGCGGCTGGACGCCGACGGCATCCTCCTGGCCACCGGCGGCCGTCCCAGGCGGATGCCCGGTGAGCCTTCGGACCGGGTCCTGTATCTTCGCGTCGTCGACGACGCCGATCGGCTCCGGGAGGTGGTCGGCTCCGGGCGACTGGTGGTCGTGGGTGCCGGGTTCATCGGGGCCGAGGTGGCCGCCTCGGCACGATCCCGCGGCGCCGAGGTCACGGTCCTGGAGAAGAACGACGTCCCCCTGAGCCGAGCTATCGGCGAGGAGATGGGCCGGATCTACGCGGGCATCCACCGGGATCACGGGGTGGACCTCCGCACCGAGGACGGCGTGGCCGCCATCGAGGAGACCGGTGACGGGCTCGTGGTCCGGACCGAGCGGGGGGGCTCGATCGAGACGGACGCGGTGCTTGTCGGCATCGGCATCGAGCCGAACGTGGAGCTGGCTCAGGCCGTCGGGCTCCAGGTGGACAACGGCGTGGTGGTCGACGGGCGGTGCGAGACCTCGGCACCCGGGGTGTTCGCCTGCGGGGACATGGCGAATCACGCCCATCCCACGTTCGGTCGCGGGATCCGGGTCGAGCACTTCGATAACGCGCTGAAGATGGGGACGCACGTGGCCGGTGCGATGCTGGGGGAGACCGAGCCGTTCACCGATCCCCACTGGTTCTGGTCGGATCAGTACGACGTCAACCTCCAGTACGCCGGATTCGCGTACGAGTGGGACGACATCGTGATCCGTGGATCGATGGAGGGGCTGGACGGAGTGGCCTTCTACCTGATGGAAGGTGTTCTGCTGGGGGCGCTCGGCCTGAACCGGGGCCGGGACGTCCGCCGGGCCATGAAGCTGATCGGCTCCCGCCCGGACCCGGCGGGCCTGGGCGACGAGGATACCGATCTCCGCACGCTGGCCGTTGGATAGGATGGCCGTCGACCTCGAGGAGTGAGTCGTGGGGTACCAGTGGTGGGTCTTCCTTCACATCGCGGGCGCGTTCGTCTTCCTGGTCGCCCACGGAGTGTCCATGGGCGTTTCGCTGCAGCTTCGCCAGGAGCGGGATCCCAGGCGGATCATGGCCCTCCTGGACGTGTCCTCCACCTCGATCTCCGGCCTGTACGTGGGACTCGTGCTCCTGCTCACCGGGGGCGTGGTGGCAGGCTTCGTCGGAGACTGGTGGGGACAGGGCTGGATCTGGGTCGCCCTGGGCACCCTGGTCGTGGTGATGATCCTCATGTACGCGCTGGCCTCGAACTACTACAAGCGTCTCCGTCTCATCGTGGGGGCGATGGCGGAGGGCTCGGAGGCGGTCAGCGAGGAGCGGCTGGCCGAGCTGCTCTCCGGGCCCCGTCCCGTGATCCTGGCCGTGACCGGGTTCGGCGGGCTTCTGTTCATCCTGTACCTGATGCTGTTCAAGCCGTTCTGACATGGGCTACCGCACGATCATGGTCGGCACGGACGGGTCCGATACGGCCGTCCTGGCCGTCCGGGCGGTGACCAGGCTGGCCAAGCGGTTCGGCGCGGTTGTCCACATCGTGTGCGCGCACGGGGACGGCGTGGACGAGCAGTCGGCCATCGAGGTCCTGCGGTACGCGCGGGAGTCCGTCCGGGCCGAGGGCGTCGAGACGAAGACGCACATGCGCGTGGGGCCGGCCCCCGCGGCGATCAAGGAGCTGGCCGCCCGCCACGGCGTCGACCTGATCGTGGTTGGCAACGTGGGCATGGGGAAGGCCCGTCGCTTCAAGCTCGGCGGGATCGCCGAGCAAGTGGCGCACGAGGCGCCGTGCGACGTGCTGATCATCCACACCCGGGACATGGACGTCGCTCCCGACGGCGGCTATCGCCACCTCCTGGTGGGTACGGACGGGTCCGCCACCGCGTCGGAGGCGGCCCGGAAGGGGTTCGAGCTCGCCGAGATCCTCGGCGCGGACGTCACGCTGGTCCACGTGGGCGACCCCCTGGTGGGCGCCGTGGTGCTCGAGGAGGCCGCCAAGAGCCGGCCCGGCGCCGCGGCCGTGCGGGGGGAGACGCTGGAGGGGGATCCGGCCGGTCGGATCGTCGAGGTGGCCGGACGCGGGGAGATCGACCTCGTGGTGGTGGGGAACAAAGGGCTGGCCGGGACCCGCCGGTACATCCTGGGGTCGGTGCCCGCCAAGGTGGCGCACGAGAGCCCCGTGGACGTGCTTATCGCCAAGACCGTGGGTCGAACCGTGGACGATCTGGCCCCCGGCCATGGCGGTCTCGTCGACGCGGGCGGGAGACGGCTCGCGGTGTACAGGGCCGAGGACGGCACCATCACCGCCCTCTCCCCGCGCTGTCAGCACATGGGGTGCACCGTGGACTGGAACGACGCCGACCGGACCTGGGACTGCCCCTGCCACGGCTCTCGCTACGACTGGGAGGGCCGGGTGATCAAGGGGCCGGCGAAGAGGGACCTTGACCCGGCCTCGCTTCCCCCGACCTGACGGGGCCCTAATCTCCCGCCTCGTACGGTTTCATCCGGGTGCTTAGTCCTTGGCCCTCTTGACAGACTGCTGAAACGGCCCCACAATCTGTGGGTCCACTTCGAGGGAAAAGGGGGTACACACATGGGGCGCAAGCGCCTCTTCACCACGCTGATGGCCGGGCTGGTGTGTCTCGGACTCACCACGCCGGCGCTGGCCGACCCGCCTGAGGCCGGCGGCACCCGGGACCCGCTGTCGGTGGCGAAGGAGATCTTCACCGACCCGGGCCAGGTCACCTCGGCTCAGCGCGGCACCGACGGGATCGACCCCAGCAGCGAGTCCGGTTTGGCCGCGTGGCCGCAGGGCCTGGCCGGGTTCCCGACGAACGGCTCGATGTACGGGCTGATCTCCAGCGGGAACACCAACGGGGCGAACGACCCGAACGCCGAGGAGAACAAGACCACCGACGACACCGGTGGCTTCGGCGGACTGTCCGGCCTCGACACCAATGAGGGGAACGACCTGTCCGGCATCGAGATCGCGTTCAACGCTCCGGCCCTGGCCAGCCCGTGCCTCCAGGTCGACGTCAAGTTCCTGTCGGACGAGTTCGACGAGTTCATCGGGTCGCAGTTCAACGACTTCGCGGTTGGCCGGCTGGACAACACCGGCCCACCGACCGTGGGCACGGGAGCGTCCGGCTTCCCCGAGGTCTCGGCTCCGGGCAACTTCCTGCTCGACCCATCGGGGTCCCCGATCACGGTGAACGGTGCCTACCTCGTGGGTGACTACGACGGCTCCACCACCTACGACAACGCCACGCCGAGGCTGATGGCGCAGACGCCGGTGACGGCCGGAGCCCACACCCTGAACTTCTGGGTGGGGGACGCTGGCGACAGCATCTACGACACCACGCTGTTCGTCGACAACCTCCGGATCATCGACCAGAACCCCTGCCCGGTGACCACGATCGGGCCGTCGGTGTTCAAGAAGATCAAGACGAAGGTGAAGGGCAACAAGGCCATCATCTCCGGCCAGGTCCTGCCGGCGGTTCCCGGCGGCAAGGTCTTCCTGACCTTCTTCGCCAACGGATCTCCGCTCAAGAAGGTCGCCAAGGGCAAGGACGCCATGGACGGGAACGGCGTCTACAAGAAGAAGTTCAAGGTCCCAGGCGACTCGACGAGGTGCATGGTGAGGACCGTGTTCAAGGGCGACGCCTTCCACTTCGGCAGCAAGTCCAAGAAGAAGTTCAGCTGCTAGCGGTCGAGCGACGCTGATCAAGGAGGGGCGCCCCGTGACGGGGCGCCCCTCGCTCGTGTAGGGCCCGGCGATGGCCGCCGCTACAATCCCGGCGTCAAGGAGGCCTCGTGCGCATCCTGGTTTGGCACGGCTGGCTGCTCGAGGGCACAGGCTCGAACGTCTACACGGCGAAGGTCGCCGAGGTGTGGCGGCGGCAGGGACACGAGGTCGTGCTCCTCTGCCAACAGCCCCGACCGGAACGCCTCGGGTTCGTCGATGTCCGGGGCGTCGTCCGGCAGGAGGGGGTGTCCGAGCTCGCCGAGACCGGTGCCGGTCCCGCGCCGGGCCGGGTGATCCTGCTCCGCCCGGACATCGGGACACTCCTCCCGGTGTTCGTCGAGGACGAGTACGAGGGCTTCGAGGTCAAGCGCTTCGTAGACCTGACGGACCGTGAGCTGGGGGCGTACCTCGACGTCAACGTGCGCGCGCTCCAGGCGGCGAGCTCGTGGCGGCCGCCGGACGGAGCCGTGGCCGGCCACCTGATCCCCGGGCCGGTGATGGCCCGGCGTGCTCTCGGCGATGGCTCGTTCGTGGCCAAGGTGCATGGGAGCGATCTGGAGTACGCGGTCCGGCTCCAGGAGCGGTACGCGACCCTGGCCCGCGAGGGCGTGGAGGGGGCCCGAGCGGTCGTCGGGGCCAGCCGGGACGTCCTACGCCGGACGGTCGAGGTCGCCCCGGCTATCCGAGGGCGGACCCGGGTGATCGAGCCGGGAGTGGACGTGGACCGGTGGCGACCTCGCGATCGGGCCGAGGCCCTGGAGGACGCGGCCCGCCGGCTGGACGCGGACCCGGATACGTCCCGCGGCCGACCGGCGAGCATGGACCGGTCAGCGGCCGCGGCCCTGGCTGGCGGCGACATCGAGGCCCTCGACGCGCTGGCCCGAACGTACGATCAATCGGTCCCCGATCCCGACGCCGCCGACCGACTCCGCTCCCTCACGGCCGCCGCGGGACCGGTGGTCGGCTACCTCGGCAAGCTGATCCCGGAGAAGGGCGTGGAGCGGATGCTCGAGGCCGCCGGCCTCCTGGGCCCGGAGGTGCGGGTGGTCGTGGTGGGGTTCGGCCTGGGGCGGGAGCTGCTGGCGGCACTGGTGGCCGCGCTCGACGCGGGGGACGCCGGTGGGTACGCCCGGCTGAGGGAGGGATCCCGGCTGGAGCTCGAGCTGGAGCCCGACGAGGTCCGGGGCGCCCGGGGGTTCGCCGACCGGGTGGTGTTCACCGGCCGGCTGGACCACCGGTACGCGCCCGAGGTGGTGGCAGCGCTCGACGTGCTAGTGGTGCCGTCGACGCTCGAGGAGGCCTTCGGCATGGTGGCCGCGGAAGGCGCGGCGGCCGGGGCCCTGCCACTGGTGGCCCGCCACTCGTCGCTGGCCGAGGTGGCCGAGGCGCTCGAGGCCGCGGTGGGTCATCCGGGGGCCCTGTCGTTCGAGCCCGGCCCGGGGGCCACGCGTCGCCTGGCCGCCGCGCTCGAGGAGCTACTGGCCGTGCCCGCAGAGGAACGGCGCGGCCTGGCCCTGGCGGCCCGGGGGCACGTTGGCGCCGAGTGGAGCTGGGAGCGGACCGCGGAGCGGCTGCTGGAGGCCGCCGGGGGCTGAGGCCCTCGCGTACGATTCCCCCCGAGGGAGGCGGGGTGACCAGGCTCGACAGGCTCCGGGAGAGGCGCCGGTCCAGGCGCGGGTCGTTCGGGGCCGTCCTCCTGGTCCTTGTGGCCGGGGCGGGGGGCCTGGGCGCATATCGCGCCGGGCTCTTCGACCGGGCCGAGGGCGACGGTCCGCCCGGTGCCCTACCCTCGGCTGCGCCGGCCCCGTCCCCCTCGGAGCCCGCCCCCGAGCCGACCGTGGACCCTGGGCCCCAGCCGATCAACACGGCGGTGGCAGGACTGACCACGTTCCGGGGCAACGCCACCCGGACCTACTACGGGGAGGGACCGGTGCCGCGCCGCCCCGAGATCCTGTGGCGGTTCCCGTCCTCGGGAGGCCTGTGCTCGGAGTCCACCGACGAGGAGGGGACCAAGACTTGGTGCGGCACCGGGTGGACCGGCCAGCCGAACGTCGTGGACCCGGAGGACGGCCCGGTCCAGGTGCGGTTCGGCGCGTACGACCGGGCAGTGCACATCCTCAACGGGAGGACCGGTCGGGCTCTGTACGAGCCGTTCGTCACCGGGGACCTCATCAAGGGGACGGTGACCTCCGACCCCGACGGGTACCCGCTCCTGTACACCGGGTCCCGGGACAACAACCTCCGGATCCTGGCGCTGGATCGGGGACGTCGCCCCGCGGAGCTGTGGAGCCTGTCCTCTGACACGGCCCCGAACCCAGTGTGGAACAACGACTGGGACGGGTCGCCGCTGATAGTTGGCGACTACCTGCTGGAGGGAGGCGAGAACTCCTGGTTCTACGTGGTCCGGCTCAACCGAGGGTACGACGACGATGGACGGGTGACCGTGGATCCCCGGATCCGCCTGCTGGTCCCCGGGTTCGACGACCGGCTCTTCGCCGAGCTCGGGGACAACGAGGTGTCGATCGAGAACTCCGTGGCCTTCCACCAAGGGGTTGCGTACTTCGCCAACTCGGGCGGCCTGGTCCAGGGGTGGGACGTCTCCCGGGTGCTCGAGGGACGGCGAGCCGCCCGTCGGGTATTCCGGTTCTGGACCGGCGAGGACACCGACGCGAGCATCGTCATAGACGACGAGGGTTACCTGTACGTGGCCTCGGAGCTGGAGCGCCACAACGCTCGCTCGGGCGAGGTCGGGCAGCTCCTGAAGCTCGACCCGCGGGACCGGAAGGACCCGGTGGTGTGGGACATCCCGGTGCCCGGGGAGGGCGGGGACGGGGGCATGTGGGCCACGCCGGGCCTGGCGGGCGAGGCGGTGATCGCGGCCACGAACACCGGCCGGATCCTGGCCGTGGACCGCGACCGCGGCCGGGTCGCCTGGGAGCTTCGGCTGACGCCCCCGACGTGGACCTCGCCGGTCATCGTCGACGGCGTCCTTCTCGTGGGCGACTGCGCGGGGATCCTGCACGCGTTCGCTCTCCGCGACGACCCGCTGGCCGGCCCGCCCCGTGAGCTGTGGACCGTTCAGCTGGAGGGCTGCATCGAGTCCACCCCGGCCGTGTGGCGCGGGATGGTGTACGTGGGGTCCCGCGGCGGGGCCGTGTACGGGATCGGCGACCGTGGGTGAGGCAGCAGGGCCGAGGGTAGGGTAGGGGCGTGCAGCCGATCCCGCCGGGATCCCCGGCGCCCCCCATCCCCGGCGTCGACCGGGTCGCCGGCCCCAGCGTCCTGTTCTTCTACAAGGTGACCTGCCCGACCTGTCAGGTCGCCGCCCCGGTGGCCGAGCGGTTCGCCGGTGAGTTCCCGGGCCGCTTCGTCGGCGTGGGACAGGACCCTCGGGAGAAGCTCGACCAGTTCGCGGAGGAGCTCTCGACATCATTCGTGGCGAAGCCGGACGAGCCGCCGTACGGGCTTTCGAACGCCTACGGGGTCAGGACGGTCCCCACGCTCTTCGTCCTCGAAGACGGCGAGGTCGTCGACGTGGTCGAGTCATGGGACCGGGAGGGTTGGAACCGGGCCGCCGCGCTGGTCGCCGAGCGAGCGGGGACCACGGTGGAGCCCGTGTCGCACCAGGGCGACGGCCTGCCGCCGTTCCGCCCCGGCTGAGGCGCCAGGAACGTCCGCTCGGTCTGAGCGACGCTACAGGGAGGCGGCCCGCCAGGCCACCAGCGCCACGGCCCCGACCACCAGGGCGGCCATGACCACCGCGGCGGAGACCGCTCGGGCCCCGCGACGGCCCTCGATACCGAGGCCGGCCGCGACCCCGGCCACGAGCCCCCCGACGTGGGCCAGGTTGTCGATCCCCGGCACCGACAGGCCGAACACGAGGTTGATTCCGATGAGCATCAGGGCCCACTGCACGTTCGCTCGGGCCATCGCCAGAGACCGTCGCCGGAGGTTGTAGGCCAGCCACACCCCGAGCATCCCGAACACCGCCCCGGACGCCCCGACGGCGGCCACGGCCGGCGGCCCGAAGGCGAACGAGACGGCGCTGGCGCAGAACCCCGTGACCAGGTACAGCGTCACCATGCGGGCCGAGCCGAGCGCCTGCTCCACCACGCCCCCGAAGATGTACAGGCCGAACGAGTTCAGGGCGAGGTGGAGCACCCCCACGTGCAGGAACATCGCGGTGATCAGTCGCCACCACTCTCCCCGGGCCACCAGGACCGGGACCATGGCGCCGGCTTCGAGCAGGCCCCTGCCGCCGGCCAGGCCGAGGAGCAGGTCGAGGCCGAACGCCACCACATTGATCGCCAGGATCGCCATGGCGGCCGACCGGGGCCGGGGGATCAGGGGGCGGACCCGGCGGACGCCCCGCCCGGCCTCGGCAACACACGTGGGGCAGTGGTGGCCGACGGGCGCCGGGGCCATGCAGTCGGGGCAGATCGGACGCCCGCACCGGGTGCAGTGCACCAGTGTCTCCCGATCGGGATGGCGGTAGCACGTCTCCACGGACACGGGCGGCCATGGTACCGGCCCCGCGGTCCCGCGCCGGGTGGGGCATCGTGCGAGGATGGACCGACGTGTGATCGCCGCGGCCATCGACCGAGCCCGCGGCCGGGGAGACCCCGGGCTTGAGTTCCTTGGACAGTCGCCGCCGGTGAGCGGGTCGGTAGGACTCGTGGCCGGCTCCTTCGACCCCATGACCGTGGCGCACGCCGCCCTGGCCGAGGCCCTGGGGACCGAGCTGACGCTCCTGGTGTGGTCGCCGGCCACGCTCCCGAAGGAGGAGGGCCCCGGCGGGGACCCGTCGCCCGGACTGCTCCAGCCGGAGGACGTGCTGGCCTCGCTGCTGGCCTGGTGTGAACAGAGACCGACGGCCCGGGTCGCGGTCTGCTCCCACGGCCTGCTGGCCGACCAGGTCGAGGCCGCCGCCGAGTCGTTCCCTGGGGCCCGGTTGGTCCTGGGAATGGGCTCGGACAAGGTCCTACAGCTGCTAGATCCCCGGTGGTACGAGGATCGCGACGCCGCCCTGGAGAGCCTGTTCGACAGGGTCGAGGTGGCAGCCGCGCCCCGGGCCGGGCACGCGATGGAGGTGATCGCCGGCCGGTGGTACGAGAGGATCCGCACGGTGCGGCTGCCGGGGGCGCTGGCGGAGATCTCCTCCCGGGCCGTTCGTGAACGCGTCCGCAGTGGAGAGGACGTCTCGGCGCTGGTCCCGCCGGAGATCCTGCCGTTCGTCCGGGGCGGCTAGGACCCGGTCGGCAGCGTGACCCGGAACGTGGATCCCCGGCCCAGCTCGCTCTCGGCCTCGATACGGGCGCCGTGCCGCTCGGCGACATGGCGGGCGATCGACAGGCCCAGGCCGGTCCCACCCGTCTCCCGGGAGCGGGCCCGGTCCACCCGGTAGAAGCGCTCGAAGATCCGGGGGAGATCCCGGGTGGGGATGCCGATCCCCGTGTCTTCCACCTCCAGGACGGCCCGGCCGTCCCGTTCGGTCAGCCGCACGCTGACCCGGCCTCCCTCTGGCGAATAGCGGACAGCGTTGTCGAGGAGGTTCCGGACGAGCAGCGCCAGATCGCCCCGGGCCCCCCGGACGGTGACGGGCTCCAGAGCCGGCTCGATACGCACTCCCGAGCCGGCGGCCACGGACGTCAGCCTGTCCGTCTCCTCGCCCACCACTCGGTCCAGCCGGACCCGCTCCAGGGCGGGCCGCTCGGCCTCCAAGCGGGAGAGGTCGAGGAGATCCGACACGATCCGGGACAGACGGGTGGCGTCCCGGCGGAGCTGCGTGGCGAACCGGGCCGCGGAACCTGGATCGTCGCCAACGGCCCGCTCCACGGTCTCGGCCGCGGCCTGGATCGCCGCCGCCGGGGTCTTCAGCTCGTGGGACGCGTCGGCCACGAAGTCGCGGCGCATCGCCTCCACCCGGCGAGCCGCCGTGACGTCGCGGAGGACCACGAGCACCTCGCCGGGGTCCCGGAGCGCCACGGTGGACGCCCGGAGGACGCGAGTGGGGAAGCCTGTCTCTACCTCACGCTCCCGGGCGCGCCGGTCGGACCTGGTTTCCTCGACGAGCGCTCGCACCGCCGGCGGAGTCAGGGCCCGGAGCGTCCGCGGCACGCCGCCCAGCAGCCGTGCCGCGGCCGGGTTCGCGTACCCGAGGCCGTCGTCGGCCCCCACCAGGAGCACGCCCTCCTCCATGGCGGACAGGACGGCCTCGCGCTGCCGGCGGTCCCGGCCGATCTCCTCGATGCGCCGCTCCAGGTCGTCCGCCATGCGGTTCAACGTGGCGCCCAGCATGTCGAGCTCCGACGTGCCGTCCGGGGGAACCCGGGCCTCGAGGTCACCCCCGGCCATCCGGGATACCCGGGCCGTCATCTCCCGAACCGGTCGGGTCAGCGTCCTGCCGACGAGCCAGACCGCCGCCACCCCGACGATGGCGGCAGCCGCGGCCCCGCCGACCACGATCAGCCGCACGGAGGCCAGCCGGTCCTCGACGATCGACAGCGGAAGGGCCACCCGGACGATCAGGCCGTCTCGCGGGGGGAGCGCGGCGTAGCGGTAAGGCTCGCCCACGGTCTCGCTGGTCCGGGAGGCCACCCCCACCTCGCCATCAAGGGCCGCCCGGACCTCAGGCCGGCCGGCGTGGTTCTCGATGCCGGCTGGGTCGCGGGCCGAATCGGCCACCACGACGCCGTCGGTCCGGATCACCGTGATCCGGACGCCCGTCTCCCGGCTCAGCGCTGTTGTCCCCGCTTGGAGGTCCGCCGGTGTATCGGGGAGCGCCACCCGGACCGCCCGGGCCCGGGCGATCAGCGAGTCCGTGAGGTCGTCGAGGAACGCCGCCCCGATGGCTCGGTCGAGGACGAATGCCAGCACCGCCAGCACCGCGACGACGGTCAGGGCGTACCGGGTCATCAGCCGCCCCGCGAGCGTGGGCCGAGCGCGGTCGTCCACCGCGGTCAGTGTAGGGCCGGCTGGTGGTTGGGACAGAAGTACGTGGTGCGTCCACCAACCACGGTGCGCCCCAGCGGGGCGCCGCATCGTGGGCACGCCGCGTCGGGCCGCCCCCGGGCGTGGATCAGCCACCCGCGAGGGAGGTGGTCGAAGCGCTCCACCGAGGTCCTGACCACGGTGCGGATCGCGTCGAACAGCCGGTCGCGCTCCGAGGGGTCGAGGTCCTCGATCCGCCGAGCCGGGTGGATCCCGGCCCGCCACAGGGCCTCGTCGGCCAGGAGGTTGCCGATGCCGGCCAGCAGCCGCTGATCCATCAGCGCGGCCTTCACCCGGCCGCGGCGGCGGGCCAGCAGGGCCCGGAACCCCAGGCGGTCGAGGGTGAGGGCATCCGGCCCGAGCGGTCCCAGGATCGCCCCGGCCTCCTCCCGATCGTGAGCCAGCCACACGCCGCCCAGCTTCCGCATGTTCCGGTATCGGAGCTCACCGCGGTCGAGCTCGAAGATCACCCGGTCGTGGCGGTGTCGCCCCTGCGGACCCGGCGCAGGGATCAGGTCGCCGGTCATCCCGAAGTGGAAGAGGACGGCGGGGCCGGTGGTCCAGGCCAGGAGCCACTTGCCGTGTCGCTCCGGCTCCTGGAACCGGTGGCCCCGGACGGCCCGGTCCAGGGCGGTGGGCGTGGCGTTGCGGAGGATGCCGGGATCGGTGGTCACCGTGCGCTCGATGCGCCGCCCGGCGGCGTGCTCCGCGAGCACCCGGCGGTCGTGCTCGACGTCGGGGAGTTCCGGCACCGACGGCCTACGACAGCGATCCGAGGAGATCGCGGACCCGACGCTCGATCTCGTCCCGGATGGCCCGGACCTCCTCGACCGACCGGTCGGCCGGGTCGGGGAGGTCCCAGTCCTCGTACCGCTTTCCGGGGTAGAAGGGGCACTCGTCGCCGCAGCCCATGGTCACGACCACGTCGGCCCCCCGGACCGCCTCGTCCTCGAGGCGCCCGGGCCGGGCCGCCGACAGGTCGATGCCCACCTCGCGCATGGCCGCCACCACGCTCGGGTGGACGTCGTCGGCCGGGTGGGTCCCCGCCGAGAGGACGCGGACCCCGTCCCCGGCGATCCGTTCGAGCAGCGCCGCGGCCATCTGCGATCGGCCCGCGTTTCGCACGCACACGAACAGGACGGTCGGTGGGCTCATCCGACGAACTTGTAGCCCAGGCCCCGAACCGTGACGAGGTGCACGGGGTTGTGCGGGTCCTCCTCGATCTTCCGGCGGATCCGCTTCACATGTACGTCCAGCGTCTTGGTGTCGCCGAAGTAGTCCGATCCCCAGACCATGTCGATCAGGAAGTCCCGGGTGAGGAGCCGCCCCTTCCGCCGCAGGAACGTCTCCAGGAGGTCGAACTCCTTGGGCGGGAACGCCACGGCCTCACCGCGGACCCGGGCCTCGTGCCGGGCCACGTCGAGCTCGACCGGCCCGCCGGCGATCAGATCGTCGGGTTCGTCCTCCCGGCCGGCCATCCGGACACGCCGGAGGTTCGCCCGGACCCGTGACATGAGCTCCCGCATCGAGAAGGGCTTCGTCACGTAGTCATCGGCGCCGAGCTCGAGGCCCGCCACCTTGTCCGCCTCCGAGTCCTTCGCCGTGACCATGATCACCGGCACGGCGGACTCCAGCCGGATCGCCCGGCACACGTCGAGCCCCGTTACCTCCGGGAGCATCAGGTCGAGGATCACCAGGTCCGGACCTGCTTCCCGGAACTGCTCCAGCGCCCGGCGGCCGTCGGTCGCGACCTCGACGGCGAACCCCTCGCGCTCGAGGTTGTATCGGATCGAGTCGGCCAGGGAGGCCTCGTCCTCGACGACCAGGATCCGCCCGTGGCCGTCAGCGCCCAGGGCCGACCTCTGGATGGGATGCGTCCGTGAACTCCTGGAACTCGCCGGTGAGCAGGAACGCGACCTGCTCGCCGATGTCGACGGCGTGGTCGCCCACCCGCTCGAGCTGGCGGGAGACGATCATCATGCGGATGGCCCACTCCAGGATGTCCTGATCGTCGGCGCAGGCTGCCACCTCCCGGTAGATGCTTCGGTTCAAGCGGTCAACGGGGTCGTCCATCTCGGGGAGTCGCTGGGCCAGAGTGAGGTCACGCTTCACGAACGCGTCCAGCGCCGCCCGGATCATGGGCCGCACCACGTCGCCCATCTCCCGGAGGTGGGTGAGGATCCCCTGGTTCGGCGGGAGCTGCTTGGTGGCCCGGGCGATCTTCACGATGTTCACGGCGATGTCGCCGATCCGCTCCAGGTGCAGGTTGATGTGGATGATGGCGGACAGCAGCCGAAGGTCCCCGGCCACCGGCGTCTGCAGCGCCAGCAGCTCCAGCCACCGACGCTCGATGTCCAGGTAGCGGTCGTCGATGGCGTCGTCGCCGGCGATGACCGCCTCAACCTCGGCGTCGTCCCGGGATATAAGGACCTCGACGGCCCGGCCGAGGGCCTGCTCCGCCAGCTCGCCCAGAGACAGGACCTCGAGCTCGAGCGCCTCGAGCTCCTCGTGGAAATGTCGTCGCGCCTTCACGGACCTCGCCATCCAGTGGATCCCCGTTCGGGCAACCATCACGCCTCGCCCGGATCGTGTTCACACGATCGTACCGCGCCCGGCGTCGACGGGCGGCCCGGGCGGGACGGCGACCATCCCACGGTCGTCACGCGGCGAGGATATGCGGCCCTCGCCTCGGCTGCGGGGGGGGACCCGGATATCAGGGCAAGGTTCGCCCGATGTCCGCCGGATGACTCCCGTCCCGTCACCTAACGGCCACGTCGGGCCATCGAGAGAGGCCGGGCTCCATGTTCATCCCCCGTTCACCCGTGGGACAGGGTCCGGTCACGGAGCCTGCCTAGCATCCGCATCGTGGAGGACACTCCCCGAGGGAAGGAGACGGGAATGAGGAAGCCACGGGTGCTCGTGGTCGGCCTCGTTGCGGTGGCCCTGCTGGCCACGGCGTGCGGCGGGTCGGATGACGGCGGTGGGGGAAACGAGGCGCTGACAGGATCGATCTTCATATCGGGCTCGTCCACCGTTGAGCCGATCAGCTCGCTGGTCGCGGAGCTGTTCGCCGAGGAGAACCCCGACGTGGAGATCACCGTCGAGGGACCTGGGACGGGGGACGGGTTCGAGCTCTTCTGCAACGGCGAGACCGATGTCTCCGACGCTTCCCGGGCGATCGAGGAGGACGAGATCGAGGCCTGCGCCGCGAACGGGATCGAGTACACCGAGCTCGAGGTGGCCATCGACGGCATGGCGGTGCTGACCTCGCCGGCGAACGACGCGGTGACGTGTCTGTCCTTCCCCGACCTCTATGCGCTCCTGGGACCGGAGTCTGAGGGTGTCGACGGCTGGTCGGACGCGAACGACCTCGGCGCAGAGGTCGGTGGCTCCGGTGACTACCCGGCTGTGCCTCTGGTCGTCACGGCGCCCGGCGAGGAGTCCGGGACGTACGACTCGTTCGTAGAGCTCGCCCTCGAAGGGATCGCCGAGGAGCGGGGACAGGACGCCACCACCCGGCCCGACTACCAGGCCTCGGCGAACGACAACGTGATCATCGACGGCATCGCTGGAACCGACACGTCGCTGGGGTGGGTGGGTTTCTCGTTCTACGAGCAGAACCAGGAGGTGGTGAAGGCGCTCGAGGTCGACGGCGGCGAGGGGTGCGTAGCTCCCACGTTCGAGTCGATCTCCGATGGTTCGTACCCGCTGTCCCGCTCCCTTTACATCTACGTGAACAACGCCAAGGCGGCGGAGAGCGAAGCGCTCGCGACGTTCGTCGACTTCTACATGACGGACACCGGCCTCTTGACTGCGGTCCAGGAGGTGGCGTATGTCATCCTTCCGGATGACAGGATCGAGGCCACCCGCACCACGTGGGAGGGCGCCAGGCCTGCCTAGCTCACCGGCGGATCCGAGCGTCCAGGGCCGGAGGACGCCCGAGAACCGGGTATCCTTCGGCCCTCCGCTCAGGGGGGAGTGACCGTGGCTGCGATCGGGATCGCGGAGCTGCAGGGGAACGCCCGGAGGCGGAGGCGAGAGTCGCGCATCCGGCGGGTGTTCCTGGCGGCCGCCGCCACCGCCATCGTCATCAACGTGGCCATCCTCCTTTCGCTGTTCGACGGAGTCGTGGACTTCTTCCGCGAGCTCGTGGAGGGTCCCGGCCTGGGCGTCCTGTGGAACGACACCGGGTGGTTCCCTCGCCGGAACCTGTTCGACGTCAAGACGGTGTTCGTGGGCACGGTGATGATCTCCCTTATCGCCATGCTGGTGGCCACGCCGCTGGGGCTGGGCGCGGCCATGTACCTCTCGGAGTATGCGGGCCGGCGGCCCCGGCGGATCCTGAAGCCGATCCTGGAGATCCTGGCCGGCATCCCCAGCGTGGTGATGGCCTACTTCGTGATCAGCTTCATCAGCCCGGACGTCGTCCAGCGTCTCTTCGCCAGCGCCACCTTCTACAACATGCTGGGTGCCGGTATCGGCGTCGGCATCCTGATCAGTCCCATCGTGGCCTCGGTGGCAGAGGACGCCATGCACGCGGTCCCGAACACCCTGCGGGAGGCGTCGTTCGGGCTGGGGGCCCGCCGGAAGGCCACAACGCTACGGACGGTCTTCCCGGCGGCGGTCTCCGGGATCGTGGCCGCGCTGATCCTCGGCGTGTCCCGGGCCATCGGCGAGACGCTGGTGGTCACGCTGGCGGCGGGGGCCACAGGCGGCTCGGCCTTCACCCTCGACCCCCTCGGTCCGGGACAGACCATGACGGCGGCCCTGGCCTCGCTGGCGACGGGCTCCGACCAGGTCAAGGGCGGGAGCGCAGCGTTCCCCAGCCTGTTCTTCCTGGGTGCGTTGCTCTTCCTGTTCACCCTGGTCCTGAACCTGGCCAGCGACCGGTTCGTGCGACGGGTCCGGAGGAAGTACTGATGCCCCGGACCGCTACCGTCGAGCGATCCGGTCCGGCGGCCGAGGCGGTGAGGCGAGCCCTCCGCGGGAAGCGGGCCGACCTGGGCGGCCTGGCGTTCCAGGCCGCCCTCCTGCTGGCCCTCCTCCTGGCCCTGGCCGTCCTGGTGACGCTGATCGCCGACATCCTGGGCACGGCGCTCAGCGTGTTCGCGGAGCGAGGAACCACGTTCCTGACCGACAACCTGTCATCCCTGCCCGAGCGCGCCGGCGTCGGGCAGGGCATCGTGGGGTCACTGTGGCTGATGGGGTTCGTGGCCGTGCTCTCCTTCCCCCTGGGCATCGCCGCGGCCATCTACCTGGAGGAGTACGCCACCGACAACCGGTTCACCCGGTTCCTCTCCGCGAGCATCCGGAACCTGGCCGGCATCCCGTCGATCGTGTACGGCCTCCTGGGCCTGGCCATCTTCGTTCAGCTCTTCAGCGGCCTGACGGGCGGGCGGAGTCTCATGAGCGGCGGGCTGACCATGGCCATCCTGGTCCTGCCGATCGTCATCATCACCGCGGCCGAGGCAATCCGGGCCGTCCCGCTGGCGATCCGGGAGGCCGGCTTCGGCGTGGGGGCCACCCGGTGGGAGGTCGTTCGGAGTCACGTCCTGCCGTACGCGGCGCCGGGGGTGCTCACCGGCACGATCCTGGCGCTGGCCCGGGCCCTGGGCGAGGCGGCGCCCCTCCTGCTGATCGGCGGGGCGCCCACGTTCTTCTCGGCCGGGAGCCGGGGCTTCCTGGAGACCCTCCAGGGTGAGTACACGGCCCTCCCGGCGATCATCTTCACCTGGTCGCGGAAGTCCCTACGCGCCTTCGGGGAATCCACGGCGGCCGCCATCGTGGTCCTGCTGGCGGTGCTCCTCTTGATCAACGCGACCGCGATCCTGTTGCGGAACCGGTACGAGCGAAAGTGGTGATAGCGTGGACTCCGAGACTATGACCGAGCGGGCGAACGTCGGCGAGCCGGCTCGAGTGACCGCCCACATCGACGTTCGGCACTCCGAGCGGTCGGGACGCGCGGTTATCTTCGACATCCGCGATCTGTCCGTGCTCTACGGCGACTTTCGGGCGGTGCGGGACGTCTCGCTCCCGATCCGTGAGAATGAGATCACCGCGTTGATCGGACCGTCGGGCTGCGGTAAGACCACGGTCATCCGCTGCCTGAACCGCATGAACGATCTCATCGACGGCGCACGGGTGGAGGGGACGATTCTCTACCACGGGGTCGACCTGTACGACGCGCGGGTTGACCCCGTGGAGGTCCGGCGCCGGGTCGGCATGGTGTTCCAGAAGCCAAACCCGTTCCCGAAGTCGATCTACGACAACGTGGCGTTCGGACCCAAGATCGCCGGGTTCAAGGGAGACATGGACGGCCTGGTGGAGGAGTCCCTGCACAAGGCCGCCCTGTGGGACGAGGTGAAGGACAAGCTGAAGGAGTCCGGCATGGCCCTGTCGGGCGGACAGCAGCAGCGCCTGTGCATCGCCCGGGCCATCGCCACCCGCCCCGACGTGATCCTCATGGACGAGCCGTGCTCCTCGCTGGACCCCATCGCCACCCTCCGGATCGAGGAGCTGATGCAGCAGCTGGTGGCCGACTACACGATCGTGATCGTGACCCACAACATGCAGCAGGCCGCTCGGGTCAGCGACCGGACCGCGTTCTTCACCGTCGACGTCAAGCAGGACGCACAGCGGACCGGGACTCTGGTCGAGTACGACAAGACCGAGGTCATCTTCACGAACCCCACGGAGAAGCGGACCGAGGACTACGTCACGGGCCGCTTCGGCTAGACAACGAGGCCGCCCGCCCACCACGTCGCCGATGAACTGCTCCTTAAGGGCGGCCAGCATCTCCTCGGCCCTGCGGTAGGCCTCCGGGACCGCCGAGTCTCGGGCCAGGAGGTCGGAGATTCCCCGCAGCTCCGTCACTAACGCGGAGAACCGCAGTGGAGGGCGGGACGAGGCCGTCGGGGGAAGGTCGACGGCCCCGTCCCCGTCGCTCCGGGCCGGGTCCCTCGGGGGGCTGGGGGTCGCTTCCCCGGGGGTCTCGGCGTCGCAGATCTGGCACCGGAGCTCCACCACGGCTCCCGCCGACCGGCACTCGGGGCAGAAGGCCCGGACCTGCGTCGGGGTCACCCTACGCCCCTGCGGCGGAGATACGGTCGGCCGCAGCCCGAGAGGTCCTCCTGATTCGGCGGGCCACGCTGACCCGGCCCCGAGGCCCCGGTTCGGGTCGCGGGGGAGCGGATGGGGCGGGAGCGGGTCCGGGTCGAGCTCGGACGGAGGCCGGATGCCACGACCCGACCGTAGCGGGCCCAGGTGGCCCGGCCGGGGGGCCCCGGTGAACGCCGGGGGAACGGGAGGCGAGCGTTTGCGGATACCCCCACCGCTGGGGTATCACTCCCCGGCGTGACGTCGATCCGAGGGGGAAGCTGATGGCCAAGCGGCGGTGGAGGCTCATCCCGCGGGACGAGTCATTCTTCGAGCTCTTTCTCAAGGCGGCCAACCTCCTGGTCCAGGGGGCCGAGGCTCTCCAGGACATAGTGGCCAACTTCGACGACGTCCCTCCGAAGGCGCGCCGGCTCCATGACATCGAGCACGAGGCCGACGAAGTGACCCACGAGGTCATGCGACGACTCAATACGACGTTCGTCACACCACTGGACCGAGAGGACATCCACGAGTTGGCCAGCTACCTCGACGACGTCCTCGACCACATGGACGCCGCGGGCGATCTGATGGTGCTGCACAAGATCGAGAAGCCGCTCCCCGAGATGCTGGCCCAGGTCGACCTCCTGGCCCGGGCCACCGTGGCCACGCGGGACGCCCTGGCCAAGCTGCCCGACTTCCGCTCGCTCTCGGAATACTTCGTCGAGGTCAACAGGCTGGAGAACGAGGGCGACCGGATCTACCGGCGGGCGATCGCCGACCTGTTCGGCGGCGACTTCAAGGCTATGGACGTCCTCAAGTGGAAGGACATCCTCGACGAGCTCGAGGCTGCCATGGACGAGCTCGAGGACGTGGCCAACTCCCTTGAGGGGATCGCCCTGAAGCAGGCCTAGTGAGCGAGCCGTCCCTCGTTGTCTTCGTCATGGTGATTGCCCTGGGGTATGTCTACGCGTTCGTGGGCGGGTTCACGGACGCGGCGAACGCCATCGCCACCTCGGTCGGCTCCCGGGTCCTGACGCCCCGAGCCGCCGTGCTGATGGCCGGCGTCTTCAACCTTCTGGGCGGCCTGACGGGGACCGCCGTGGCGCTGACCATCGCCGAGGGGATCATCGAGCCCGCCCTCCTTTCGCTGACGACCGTGGTGGCCGCCCTGGCCGGAGCGATGAGCTGGAGCCTGCTCACGTACCGGTTCGGGATCCCGGTCAGCGAGACCCACGGCCTCATCGGCGGCCTGGTGGGGTCCGCACTCGCCACGGCGGGGACCGAGGGCGTGAAGTGGGAGGGCCTGACGGAGGTGATCGTCGCCATCGGGGCCTCTCCGGCGATCGGCTTCATCGGGGGGATCGGGCTCATCTCCATCGTGTACTGGCTGTTCCACCGGGCCCGGCGGGGCAGGGTTATGCCGTGGTTCCGGCACCTCCAGCGGGCCTCGGCGGCGTACATGGCCTTCAGCCACGGCCGCAACGACGCCCAGAAGCCGATGGGCGTGCTGGCCCTCGGCCTGGCGCTGTACTTCGGGCACGAGCCGTCCGTACCGATCTGGGTGGTGGTCAGCGCGGCCACGGTGGCGGCCTTCGGGACCGCCTACGGCGGCTGGCGGATCATCCGCACGCTGGGGATGCGGGTCACCGACCTCGACCCGGTCCAGGGCTTCGCCGCCGAGGTCTCGGGGGCCACCGTGATCCAGCTGGCCTCGCAGGTGGGGATTCCCATAAGCACGACCCACGCCATAACCTCGTCGATCCTCGGCGTGGGAGCCAGCCGCCGGCTGTCCGCGGTTCGATGGGGCGTCACGATCCACATCTTCACGTCCTGGCTGCTGACGGTGCCGGTCACCGTGGGGCTGGGCGCCCTGTACCTGGTGGCGCTCCGGGCCGTGCTCCCCGGGTAACGTCGTTCGGGGCGGGCGGATAATGGCCGAGTGACCGACGAAGCCAGGAAGCGGCCCGACCTGCCGACGGGCACCGTGACGTTCCTGTTCACGGACATCGAGGGGAGCACCCGTCTGCTCGACGCCCTGGGCGACCGGTATCCGGGCGTGCTCGAGGAGCACCAGCGGATCCTCCGGGAGGCGTTCGCCGCCAGGGGCGGTATCGACGTGTCCACCGAGGGCGACTCGTTCTTCGTGGTGTTCGACTCCGCGCCGCAGGCGGTGGCCGCGGCCGTGGAGGCCCAGCGGGCCATCGCGGCGAACGAATGGCCGGAGGGCGCGACGGTTCGGGTGCGCATGGGCCTGCACGCCGGCGAGGCGATCCTCGGCGGGGACAACTACGTGGGAGTGGATCTGCACCGGGCGTCCCGGATCGCCGCGGCGGGGCACGGGGGGCAGGTCGTGGTGTCCGAGGCCACCCGGGCCCTGGTGGAGCCGGCTCCCCCTGAGGGCGTCACCTTCCGCGACCTCGGGGAGCACCGGCTGCGGGACCTCCCCAGGCCTGAACGACTGGCCCAGGCGGTGGCCGAGGGTCTGGACAAGGAGTTCCCGGCGCTTCGGTCGATGGACGCCCGGCCGAACAACCTCCCGGTCCAGCTGACCAGCTTCGTGGGTCGCCGACGGGAGCTGGAGGAGGTCAAGGAAGCTGTCAGGGGCGGACGCCTCCTCACCCTCACCGGACCGGGTGGTACGGGAAAGACCCGACTGGCCCTCCGGGCCGCTGCAGAGCTCCTCCCGGAGTTCGAGGACGGGACGTTCTTCGTGGCGCTGGCTCCCATCTCCGAACGGGCCCTGGTGCTCCCCGCGGTAGCCCAGGCGCTGGGGCTCCCCGAAGCTACCCGTGGGAGCGTCGAGGACCCCCTGCTGGACCATCTCCGGGGCAAACGCCTCCTGCTGGTCACGGACAACTTCGAGCAGGTCCTGGAGGGCGCGCCGGACGTGGGGATGCTCCTAACGAGCACCGAGGCCGTCCACGTCCTGGCCACCAGCCGAGAGGCCCTGGGGCTCAGCGGGGAACGCGAGTACCCGGTCCCCCCGCTAGGCCTGCCCGACCCGGACCACCTGCCGGCCATCGAGCGTCTGTCCCAATACGAGTCCGTGTCCCTGTTCGTGGAGCGTGCCACCGCGGTGCAGCCCGCGTTCCGAGTGACAAACGAGAACGCCCCCGCGGTGGCGGAGATCTGCACCCGGCTCGACGGGCTGCCGCTGGCCATCGAGCTGGCCGCCGCCAGGGCGAAGATCCTCACGCCCCAGGCCATGCTGGCCCGGCTGGACCGGGCCCTTCCCCTGCTGGAGGGGGGCTCCCGGGACCTGCCCCAGCGCCAGCGCACTCTCCGAGACGCCATCGCCTGGAGCTACGACCTGCTCGAGGAGCCCGAGCGCCGGCTGTTCGCTCGGCTGGCCGCGTTCGTGGGGGGGTTCAGCCTGGAGGCCGTCGAGGCGGTGAGCAACCCCGGTGGCGAGCTCGGCCTGGACACCTTCGACGTGGTGGCTTCCCTGACGAACAAGAGCCTCCTGCGCCAGATGGTGACCGGCCCCGTGGAGCCCCGGTTCTTCATGCTGGAGACGATCAGGGAGTACGCCGGCGACCGGCTGGACGCCGATCCCGACGCGGAGAACGTGCGACGGCGCCACGCCGGCTTCTTCCTCGAACTGGCTGAGCGAGCCGAGCCGAAGCTCACCGGCGTCGACCAGGCTCGGTGGCTGGACGCCCTCGAAGCCGACCACGACAACTTCCGGGCGGCCATCGCCTGGGCCGCCGAGGACGACCTGAACGTCGCCCTCCGGATGGGCGGGGCCGTGTGGAGGTTCTGGCAGTTCCGGGGGCACCTCCGCGAGGCCGCAGACCGCTTGGAGGGCCTGCTCGAGCGGTCCGGCCCCTGGGATCCGGAAGCCCGGGCCAAGGCGCTAGAGGGCGCCGGAGGCGTGTCGTACTGGATGGGGGACTTCGCCCGGGCCCTGCGGCGGTACCAGGAGTGCCTGGCCATCCGGCTGGAGCTGGGGGATCCCCGGCGGATCGCCGAGGCCAAGTACAACCTGGCGTTCGCCCACGGCATCGCCCCCAGGCCGACCCAGGATCTGGGCGCCGCCTCGCGCCTCCTGGACGATGCCCTGGCGCTCTTCGAGGAGCTCGGCGACCGGGAGGGAACCGCGAAGGCGACCTGGGGCCTGGCCACGATGGCCTATGGGGGAGAGGACTGGGATAGGGTGGCCGAGCTGGGCACGGCCAGCGTCGAGATGTTCCGCCGGCTCGAAAATCCGTTCGGCCTGGCTTGGGCGCTCCACCTCCAGGGGCTGGCCCTCGCCGTCCTGGGCCGTCCCGACGAGGCCGAGGTCTCGCTGCGGGAGGCCATGGGAATCTTCCTGCCGAGCGACGATCGCTCCGCCCTGGCGCTGCTCCTGGCGGACCTGTCGATACTGGCCGAGAGCCGGGGGGAGCTAGAGCTGGCGCTCCGGCTGGCCGGGGCCGCCGAGTCGGTGGAGGAGGAGGTCGGCACCGGCCTCCTGGTCAGCGACTCGACCGTGTCGAAGCGACTTCGGAAGCTCAAGGCCCGCCTTCCCGGTCCTGAGGCCGAACCGCTCCTGACGGAAGGTCGGACCATGTCGATGGACCAGGCCCTGACGTATGCGAAGCAGTGGCTCGAGACGAGGCGGACGGATCCCTAGAGGGTGAGGCCGGTGATGCCCCGCCAGGCCAGGCGGACCAGCGTGTCCACGGTCTTGGACCGCTGCTCCTTCGAGACCCCCGTGTCCCGCTGGGCGGCCGTCTCGGCCATGCCGATCAGCCCGAGGGCCACGTCGGCCGCCTCGTCCCTGCCGAGCCCGCCCTTCGACTCCCGGACGATGACGTCGGTGACCTGGTCGAGCACCTCGCCGCGGAACCGAGCCAGCATCTCCCGGAACTCCCGCTCCGGGCCGACCGCCTCCTGCATCAGGAGCCGGAACCCGGCGCCCTCCTCGTCCACGAAGTCGAAGTAGGCCTGGAAGGAGCCCCGGATCCGCTCCCGGTTGCCCTGGGACTTCTCCAGCGCGTCGCGGAGTCGATCGCCCAGGCGAGCGAGGTCGGCCTCGAGGAGGTCGCGGTACAGGTCCCGCTTCGAGGGGAAGTGGTCGTAGAGGATCGGCTTGGTGACGCCGGCCTCCTTCGCCACGTCGTCCATGGTGACGACGTGGTACCCGCGGCTGGCGAATACCTTCCGGGCCACCTCGAGCAGCTGCTTGCGTCGTTCGGGCGCCCGCATCCGCCGCCTCGCCCCGGTCCCCGCCCCGGCCATTGACCCCCTTCCTACCTGGTGGTAACCTACCAGTCGGTAGGGATAATCCGCCACCGACGTCGAACGGGACATTCTGTCGGGAGGACCCGTGGATTTCCAACTGACCGAGGACCACCTAACCACCAGGAAGTGGGCCCACGACTTCGCCGAGCGCGAGATCCGGCCGGTGGCGCCCGAGTACGACGAGACCGAGGAGTTCCCGTGGCCGGTGGTGAAGAAGGCCGCCGAGATCGGGCTGTACTCCCTGGAGTTCTGGACGGAGATGGTGACGCCAGACCAGAGCGGGCTGATCCTCCCCCTGGTCATGGAGGAGGGCTCGTGGGGCTGCGCCGGGATCAGCTTGGGTATCTTCGGCACCGGCCTGCCGCTGGCGGCGCTGGCGTACTCGGCAACGCCGGAGCAGCTTGTCGAGTGGGGCCCGAAGATGATCGGCACGCCGGAGGATCCTAAGGTCGGGGCGTTCGCCGTCACCGAGGCCGAGGCCGGATCCGACGTCTCGGCCCTGCGCACCACGGCGAGGCGGGACGGCGACGAGTGGGTGCTGAACGGCCGGAAGATCTTCATCACGAACGGGGGGATCGCCGACGTCCACGTGGTGGTGGCCACGGTGGACCCGGACCTCGGGCACCGGGGCCAGGCCGCGTTCATCATCGGGCCCGGGACGCCCGGGCTGTCCCAGGGAAAGAAGGAGCGGAAGCTGGGGATCCGGGCCTCCCACACGGCCGAGGTGGTCCTGGAGGACTGCCGGGTCCCGCTGGAGAACGTGTCCGGGGGGATGGAGCGGCTCGAGGCCAAGCTCGAGCGAGCCCGTTCGAAGAACGGGACGAGACAGCACCACGCGCTGAAGACGTTCGAGATGACCCGGCCTTCGGTGGCGGCCCAGGCCCTGGGGATCGCCCGGGCGGCCCTGGAGTACTCGATCGAGTACGCCAAGCAGCGGGAAACGTTCGGGAAGCCGATCATCGACCACCAGGGGATCGCCTTCAAGCTCGCCGACATGGCCCTGGAGGTCGACGCGGCACGGCTGCTCACCTGGCGGGCGGCGTGGATGGCCAAGAACGGAGTGGAGTTCGACCACGCCGAGGGCTCAATGTCGAAGCTGAAGGCCTCCGAGGTGGCGGTGTGGGTCACCGAGCAAGCCGTGCAGGTCCTGGGCGGGTACGGCTACATCAAGGACTTCCCGGTCGAGAAGTGGTACCGGGACGCCAAGATCTACACCCTGTTCGAGGGGACCAGCGAGATCCAGCGCCTGGTCATCTCCCGGGCCCTGGCCGCGGACTAGGGCTGCCGGTCAGGGCTCCAGGCGGTAGGCCTTGACCTCGACCAGGCCCTTCGAGGGCGGGGCCAGGCGCTCGAACGCCCGCTTGGCGAGGTCGATGATCCGGCCATCGGCGCTGGGCCCCCGGTCCATCACCCGGACGAACACGTAGCGGTCCGCGGTCCGAACGGAGACCAGGGTCCCGCAGGGCCAGGTCGGATGTGCGGCGTAGTTCCCGTGGAGGGGGTCCCCGCAGGAGCCCGTTTTCCCCTCGAGCTCGTACCAGGAGGCCTGGCCCGCCTGGCGCGCGGTGGCCCGATGGAAGTGGCGCTCCTGGTGGGGGTGGTCCAGACGGAGGTGGTGCATCCGAGCGTGACGTCGCGTCCACCGCTCGAGCCGTGGGCCGGCGCGCTTGGGCCGCCGGTGTCCGTCGTGCCAGTGGCGGTGGACCCGACGGAGGTCGGGGTGCGCCCGGAAGTCGTGACGCCAGAAGGATGGA
>Ga0299907_10000044_pt1 | contig 40674 bp, 39 predicted proteins | sample RVTome_16_FD_198680 | JGI IMG/M metagenome (GOLD analysis project Ga0299907, IMG submission 198680) | Soil microbial communities from uranium-contaminated site in the Upper Colorado River Basin, Wyoming, United States - RVT152D67 (version 2) ...
CCTCGTAATCGTTATTACCTAGCGGGCGCCGGCACCCGGCGTTCGCTCCTGACCGTCCACCCCGGTGGGCGGTTTCTTCGTTGAAGGGCCGGCGCTTGCGCCGGCCGTGGTTGGGGCAGGGGCCCCAACCACACAGCGATGAGCCGCCAGGCGAAGAGCCATAGATAAGGAGTGTTTTGACGTACAGGATCGGCGTCATCGCCGGCGATGGCATCGGCCCCGAGGTGGTGGCCGAGGCCCGCAAGGCGCTGTCCGCCGCCGGACTTTCCTACGAGGCCCTCGACTACGACCTGGGCGGGGCCCGCTACCTGCGGACCGGCGAAGTGCTGCCCGATTCGACCGTCGCCGAGCTGGCCGGCCTGGACGCCATCCTCCTCGGTGCCGTCGGGACCCCCGAGGTGCCCCCGGGCGTCCTGGAACGGGGCCTCCTGCTGCGGTTGCGCTTCGAGTTCGACCTGTACGTCAACCTGCGGCCGGTCCGCCTGCTCCCGGGCGCCCCCACCCCGCTGGCCGGCAAGGGCCCCGACGACATCGACCTGGTGGTCATCCGGGAGAACACCGAGGGGGCCTACGCCGGGGAAGGCGGCTTCCTGCGCAAGGGCACCCCGGCCGAGGTGGCCACCCAGGGGTCGGTCAACACCCGCCTGGGCGTCGAGCGCTGCCTGCGCTACGCCTTCGACCTGGCCCGCACCCGCCCCCGTCACCACCTGACCCTGTGCCACAAGACGAACGTGATGAGCTTCGCCGGCGACCTGTGGCAGCGGGCCTTCACCGAGGTGGCGGCGGACTACCCCGACGTGGAGACGGGCTACGTCCACGTCGACGCCGCCTGCCTGTACCTGGTCGAGAGCCCCGAGCGCTTCGACGTGATCGTCACCGACAACCTCTTCGGCGACATCGTCACCGATCTGGGTGCCGCCATCGCCGGCGGACTGGGCCTGGCCGCCAGCGGAAACCTCAACCCGCCCCGGGACCGCCCCAGCATCTTCGAGCCCGTCCACGGGTCGGCTCCCGACATCGCCGGCACCGGGCGCGCCAACCCTCTGGCCGCCATCCTCTCAGCCGGCATGCTGGCCTCCTTCCTGGGCGAAGGGGACGTATCGGCGCGCATCGAAGGCGCGGTCGGCGCGGTCCTGTCGAAGCTCGGCGGCACCACCGCCACCACCATGCGACACTCCACGGCGGAAGTCGGCGATCTCGTCGCCGAGCAGATCACTCAGGAGGCATAGCGGGATGCCGATCCAGAAGGTGGACAAGATCTGGATGGACGGGACACTCGTCGATTGGGACGACGCCAAGATCCACGTCCTCACCCACACTCTCCACTACGGCTCGGGCGTTTTCGAAGGTGTGCGGGCCTACGCCACCGCCGACGGGCCGGCCGTGTTCCGCCTCACCGATCACATCCGGCGCCTGTTCGACTCCGCCGCCATGCTCATGATCGAGGTGCCGTTCTCCGTCGAGCAGATCGTCGAGGCGGTCAAGGAAACGGTGCGGGTCAACAACGTCGAGGCGTGCTACATCCGTCCGCTCATCTACCTCGGCTACGGCGAGATGGGCCTCAACCCGCTGCCGTGTCAGGTCAACGTGTCGGTGGCGGTGTGGCCCTGGGGCACCTACCTGGGTGAGGAGGGCATCCGGCACGGCGTGCGGATGAAGGTCTCCTCCTGGCGGCGCCAGGACCCCAACATCATTCCCCCGGCGGCCAAGGTGACCGGCCTGTACGTCAACTCCTCGCTGGCCAAGGTCGAGGCCCTCAAGTCGGGCTACGACGAGGCCATCCTGCTCAATCCGCAGGGCTACGTGTCGGAGTGCACGGGGGAGAACATCTTCGTGGTCAAGGGCGGGCGGATCATCACCCCGCCGCTGGCCGCCGGTGCCCTCGACGGGATCACCCGCGACTCGGTGTGGACCATCGCCCGCGACCTGGGCTACGAGGTGGTGGAGGAGAACCTGCTGCGCAGCGACCTCTACATCGCCGACGAGGCTTTCCTCACCGGTACCGCCGCCGAGGTGGTGCCCATCCGCTCGGTCGACGACCGGTTGATCGGCGAGCCCGGCGAGATGACGCGCAAGATCCAGGAGACCTACTTCGCCGCCATCCGCGGCGAGGTCGAGGCCTACAAGGGATGGTTGGAATATGTCCGCGTCTGACAAGCCCCGGGGCCGGGGTGTCCCCGACAGAGTCGAGATCTACGACACCACCCTGCGGGACGGCTCCCAGCGCGAGGGTCTCTCCCTCACCGTGCACGACAAGCTGCGGGTGGCCGAGCAACTCGACCACCTCGGTGTGGACTACATCGAAGGCGGCTGGCCCGGCGCCAACCCCAAGGACGAGGAGTTCTTCGCCCGGGCCCCCTCGGAGCTGCGCCTGGAGCACTCGCAGCTGGTCGCGTTCGGCTCCACCCGCCGGGCCGGCGTCAAGGCGGACGACGATGACGTCCTGCGCAACCTGGTCAAGGCGGGGACCAGCACGGTGTGCATCGTGGCCAAGTCGTGGGACTACCACGTCCGCGAGGCGTTGCGGACCACCGAGGACGAGGCCGTGGCCATGACGTCGGACTCAGTAGAGTTCCTCCGGGCCGCGGGCCTCGAGGTGTTCCTCGACGCCGAGCACTTCTTCGACGGATTCAAGGGCAACCCGGCATTCGCCCTCCGGGTGATCCGGGCCGCCCTCGAGGCCGGCGCCTCCCGGCTGGTCCTGTGCGACACCAACGGCGGCACGCTCCCTCATGACGTGGAGTGGATCACCTCCGAGGTCCGGGCCGCCCTGCCCGACGCCGTTCTCGGCGTCCACTTCCACAACGACGCCGGCTGCGCCGTGGCCAACGCCCTGGCCGCGGTGACGCAGGGCGTGGTCCAGGTCCAGGGCTGCATCAACGGCTACGGCGAGCGGACGGGCAACGCCAATCTGTGCACGATCATCCCCAACCTGACGCTCAAGATGGGGGTCGAGACGCTGCCGCCCGACCGCCTGGCGCTGCTCACCCCCGTGTCCCACCACATCGCCGAGATCGTCAACCTCACCCTCGATCCCCAGACGCCCTACGTGGGCACCTCCGCCTTCACCCACAAGGCGGGGCTGCACACCTCGGCCATCGTCCGGGCCCCCGACGCCTACGAGCACGTCCGGCCGGACACCATCGGCAACCTCACCCGCTTCGTGGTCTCTGAGCTGGCCGGCAAGTCCACCGTGGCTCTCAAGGCATCCGAGGTCGGCCTCCACCTCACCGACGCCCAGCTCACCGACGTGCTCGAGACGCTCAAGACGCTGGAGCACGTGGGTTACCACTTCGAAGCCGCCGATGGGTCCTTCGAGCTGCTGCTGCGGGGGGCGACGGGCTGGGAGCAGGAGTTCTTCCGCCTGGAGAGCTTCCGGGTGACGATGGACAAGCGGGCGGACGGCGCCGTGTCCACCGAGGCCACCATCAAGCTCCACGCCCGGGGCGAGCGGATCATCGCCACCGCCGAGGGCAACGGTCCGGTCCATGCCCTCGACCAGGCGCTCCGCCAGGCCATCGGTCAGGCCCACCCGGCGCTGGGCGGCATCCACCTGACCGACTACAAGGTGCGGGTCCTCGACACCCACAGGGGCACCGGGGCCGTCACCCGGGTGCTGCTCGACTCGGCCGACGGCGAACGCTCGTGGAGCACCATCGGCGTGTCCGAGAACATCATCGAGGCGTCGTGGGCGGCCCTTTCGGACTCCATCGTCTACGGCCTCCTCCAAGCCGAGACCGGCGGCGACACCGCGCCCGAAGGCGACGCCTGATCATTCCTCTAGCCGACGGCGGCGACGGCGACCACGGGATGGGACGGGGGCCGGTCTCCCAGTGAGCCGGAGAAGGGCCGGTCGGAGAAGTTGAAGATGCCGCCGTCCTCACCCACCATCAGGTAGCCGTTCCCGAACGGGACCATGCCCGTCACCGGCCGGTTCAGGCGCGTGGAGCCCAGCGAGCCCCGGAAGGGCGATCCGAAGGCGAACACCCCGCCGTCGGAGGCCACCAGCCAGTAGCCGGTTCCTTCCGGGTCGGGCACGAGGGACTGCACCGGGGCGTTGAGCGCCTTGCCGCCCATGGAGCCGCCGAACCGGGCGTCACCGAAGGCGAAGATCCCCCCGTCGGAGGCGACGAGATAATAGCCCTGCCCGCTCGGCGTCCGGACGGAGTCGACCACGGGCGCGTTCAGGGTCACGGTGGCCAAATCCCCGTAGTGGCCGGCGTCGCCGAAGGCGAGGGCGCGGCCCCGGGTGGTGAAGATCCAGTAGCCGCCCCCCGAGGGGCTGGCCGACAGGCTCGCGGCCCGTTCCCCCGGGGCCAGGCGGGCGCGAGCGTCGCCGCGGTGCCGGGCGTCGCCGAAGGTGTGGACCCGGCCGGCGTCGTCCAGGATCCAGTAGCCGTTCGCCGACGGGGTGGCCTCGAGGTCCACGGCCCGGGCGCTGAGGCCGAGAAGGTTGGTGGCGTGGCCGTGATGGCGGACCGTGCCGAAGGCGTGGACGGTGCCGTCGCGGCCCACCAGCCAGTAGCCCGAGGCCCGGGACGCCACGAAGCCGGGCGGGGACCCCAGGGGCGCCAGGGGCAACGGAGGCGGCGGTGTCCCCGTCGCCGGCGGAGGCGGTGGAGGAGTCGGGGCCGGCGCGGGTGCCGCCGCCGGCCGGGGCACCAGGAACAGAGCGCGGACGTCGAGACCGATCACCGCGTCGAGGAGGGCCAGCGTTCCGGACAGGGGCCGCCAGTTGAGGAAGTCGATCCGCTGGAGGCCGGCACCCTCGGTCCGGTAGATCTTGCCTCCGACGAGGGTCATGCCCTTCACCCGGCTCCAGTCGAGGCCGCTGTCGGCGCCGGCCGGGAAGGCCTGGGCCCCGATGACGTCATCGGCCGGGGCCGCCTCGGCCAGGAAGCTTCGGTACCAGAGCTGCCGGTCGCCCGCCACGGTGTAGTAAAGGCGGCCCTTGTCGTAGAACATCCCTGTCAGCCGGCTGATGGGGAACTGCGACGACGTGAGACCCCGCAGGTTGGAGGCGCTCAGCTCGGCCCCGTCGACGGTCCGCCGCAGGAGGCGGCCGTCGTCCTGGGCCGTGTAGAGCCATCCGCCCAGCGGGAAGGCCGCTCTCACACGCGTCCAGTCGACGGTGCCCGGGACGGGAGCGGCGGTGCCCATCACGTTGCCGTCGAACGGCCTTCGGGAGACACCGCCGTCGGTGGCGATGCTGTAGACGTCGGCCGGGAGTCCCGACTCGGTGAAGGTGGGCGCCGCCACCGTTCCGCCGGCCAGGGGCAGGAAGGCCAGCTTGGGGTGGTAGGTGCCGCCGATCCGGTCGGTGTCGCTGCCCACCCACAGCCCCTGGGGGGTGGTGACCAGCGCCCAGACGCCTTCGCCCCGTTCCCGACCCGGGTTCCAGGGCAGGGGGAGGCCGCTCCTCGGATCGAGCGCCGCGAGCCCTTCCCGGGCCACGCTGCCCGGGCCGGCCGTCCCGCCGGTGGCGGTGGTCGGCACGTTGTTCAGCCATCGCTGGTGACCCCCGACGTAGACGACCCCGTCGGTGACGGCCACTGCGGTCAGCGTGTCGCCTCCGGTCAGATTCACCCACGTGGGATGCAGGCCCGAACCCCGCTCGGCCGTCTCCCAGCGGCTGGCCGAGTCGCACAGCCCCTGGCTGCTGTACCGCCCGGTGGTCACCACGACGAAGTAGGTGCCGTCGGGTGAGAAGTCGACGTCGCGCATGAACGTGTCGTTGAGGACCGAGCACCAGAAGCCGTCGGGATCGGACGGGTTCGTGTGGCGGTCGTCGAAGCGGCTGGTCTGCCAGTCGAGCACCCGGGCGGGCCGGGAGCCGAGCTCGACCAGCGCGATCTGGAACCGCGGGAGCCCGGCGGCCAGGGAGAAGTTCCCGGCGGCCACGAGCACCGAGCCGTTGGGCGACAGGGCGATGGACCGCACCCCGGGGTTCGATCCCCGCCGGGGCGCGGTGAAGGCGATGTCCAGGCCGGGGTCGAGGGCACCGGTGGTGGCCGAGACCGCCGCCAGCCCACCCCGGGAGGCGCCGTTCACGGACGAGAACGTCCCGGCCAGGATGAGCCGGTCCCCGGAGACGACCAGGTCGTTCACCTGGGACGTGATCGACACGGAAAAGCCGGCCGCGGGCGCGGCCGTCGCCCCGTGGATCTTGACCAGCTTGCGCTGGGGCAGGCCGTTCAAGGTGCCGAAGTCGCCGCCGGCGAAGACGTGGACGCCATCCGGGGAGGCCGCCAGCGCCTGGACGGCGCCGACGAAGTCGGCCACGAAACCCGGGTCCACCAGGCCGCTGGTGGCATCGAAGGCGAAGAGCCCCCGACGGGCCATGACCGCCTGGGTTCCCGCGTTGCGCACCTGCGTGAAGTTGCCGCCCACGTAGACCCGTGGGCCCACCGGGAGGATGGCGAAGACCTCCCCGTCCAGCACGTGCGGCGTGCCGGCCAGCGGGACGGGCGCCACCACCCGACTGCCATGGATGACCAGGAGGGCCTGGCCGGCATGGGGGAGCGCCATCAGGGACGTCAACAGGGCGAGTACGAGCCGGCGGGCGCCAGGGCGCATCAAGCCACCACCTTCATGGTCGAGATCGACAGTGATCTCGGAGCGGGCGAGGGGACGGGGGTGCGACGCCCCGCTGCGCTCGGGGTGGTGTCTCAGGCGGGAGTGACGGGGGGAGGTCCGGGTTGGCGGGTATCGGAGGTTCCGGAAGGTAAGTACGGCTTGGCCGGCTTCGTTCCTGTCCGCGACACAGACATGTAACGTGCGGGGATGGCCGTCGACCCCTACGTCCCCACCGCGGCCGAGGACGCTCCCCGGGAGTCGGCGCGGATCCCGCCGCCGTCGGGATGGCGGGCGGTGCGGCCCGGCGACATCGTCCCCGGTGAGCGGTCCTCACCGCCGGGGCGGCTCTTCGGTACGCCCGGGCCCGACTCCGGCTACGCCCTGACCCTGGCCCAGCGTTTCCACGACCGAATGGAGATCGTGTTTCCCGAGACCGCCCACGACGCCATGGCGGTGGCTGCCGAGCTGGCCATGCGCCGCGCCGGCCTGTATGGCCGGGCCCCGGTGAGGGAGGACCTGGAGCTGGCCTTGACCCTCTTCGGCTGGCTGGGGGGAACCACCCCCGAGCTGGTGGAATGGCGCCGCCTGACCGTGGTGGGCGCCGCTCACGACTACGCCGGCCGGCGGAAGCTGGTCGAGAGCGTGCCCGAGGCGACGCTGCGGCTCAAGCCGGGCGAGGACGTGCGCGCCGCCCTGGGGAACTGGCGCCAGCTGCTCGGCATCGGGGTCGCCGCGCTCCACTCGCGGCAATGAGCTCCCCGGAGCCGAATGCGGGCGTGCGGGTTCGCTTCGCGCCCGCCCCGACGGGCTACCTGCACGTCGGCAGTACGCGCACGGCGCTGTTCAACTGGCTCTACGCCCGCCACCACGACGGCACCCTGGTGCTGCGCGTCGAGGACACCGATCTGGAGCGCTCCCGGGAGGCGTGGGTGGAGGGCATCCAGTCGACCCTGGCCTGGCTCGGCCTCGACTGGGACGAAGGCCCCCATCGCCAGAGCGAACGGCTCGACCGGTATCTCGAAGCCGCCGAGCGGTTGTTGGAGCAGGGCGACGCCTACGAGTGCTACTGCACCGAAGACGAGCTCGCCGCCCGCTCGGAGGCGGCCCGGGCCGCGGGCCGCGACCCCGGTTACGACGGACGGTGTCGGAACCTGACGGCGGCGGAGCGGGCGGCCCTGGCCGCCGAGGGGCGACCCCGCTCGATCCGCTTCCGGACGCCCGACGAAGGGGTGAGCCGCTTCGACGACGCCGTCCGGGGCGAGGTGGCCGTCGACTGGTCGAGGATCGGCGACTTCGTCATCGTGCGCTCCTCCGGGGCGCCCGTCTTCTTCCTGGCCAATGCGGTGGACGACGCCGACATGGGCATCACCCACGTGATCAGGGGCGAGGATCTCCTCGACTCCACCCACCGTGTGCTCGCCCTGCGGGCAGCCCTGGGCGTGCCCGGCCGGCCCGTCTTCGCCCACCTCCCGCTGCTCGTCGGGGCCGACCGGGGCAAGCTGTCCAAACGCCACGGCGCCATCGCCCTGGAGGACTTCGCCACCCGCGGCTACCTCCCTGAGGCGCTGCGAAACTACCTGTTCCTCCTCGGATTCTCCGGCGTGGAGGAGGGGAGCGAGCTGTTCTCCGTCGAGGAGATGGTGGCCGCCTTCGACCTCGACCGGGTCAACCGCTCGGCCGCCTTCTTCGACTACGACAAGCTCAACTGGATGAACGGGGAGTACATCCGGGCCCTGCCCGTCCCCGACCTGGTCGAGCGGGCGCTGCCCTTCGCCCGGGAGCGCTTCGGGGCGCGCCTGGACGAGGAGGTGTTCGCCCGGGCGGTGCCGCTGGCCCGGGAGCGGGCCTCCACCCTGGCCGAGCTGGCCGACATGACCGCCTTCCTGTTCGTCCCCGACGACGACTTCGCCATCGCCGCCGGGTCGCTCGAGCGGCTGCAGAAGACGGAGCGGGTGGCCGAGGCGCTCGATGCCGTGGCCGGGCATCTGGAGGCGTGTGAGTGGACCCCCGAAGGGGTCGATCTGCGCCCCGTCCTGGCCCGCCTCGAGGTCAAGCCGCGCCAGGTGCTGCCCGCCGTCTACGCCGCCGTGGAAGGCAGTCACACCGGGCTGCCGCTGTTCGACTCCATCGTGCTCCTGGGCCGGGAACGGGCCGTGCGCCGGGTGCAGGCGGCGAGAGCCCTGGTGGCATAAGGGAACGTCAAGCGGGTGTGACATTTCGGCTACTTCGAAGGAAATGGCCGCCGGCGAGCCGTAGTTGCCGGTATGTCACGCCTCGTCCGGGTCCGGGGGGCGCACCAGCGTCGTCCGGTGGCCACCATCCTCGCCCTCCTCGTCGCCGCCCTCCTGGCCGCGCTCCTCGTCCCGCTCGGGGCCGCATCCCCCCGAGCCCGGGCGGCCACTCCGGCGGGGGGGTACTGGATGGTGGCCACCGACGGCGGCATCTTCTCCTACGGCGACGCCGCCTTCCACGGCTCCACCGGCTCCATCCGGCTGAACCAGCCCATCGTGGGCATGGCCCCGACACCCTCGGGATCGGGGTACTGGATGGTGGCCTCCGACGGGGGCATCTTCGCCTTCGGTGACGCCGCCTTCTTCGGCTCCACCGGTTCCATCCGGCTGAACCAGCCGGTGGTGGGCATGGCCGCCACCCCCACCGGTCGGGGCTACTGGCTGGTGGCTTCGGACGGGGGCATCTTCGCCTTCGGTGACGCCGCCTTCTTCGGCTCCACGGGAGCCATCCGGCTGAACCAGCCGATCGTGGGGATGGCGCCCACCCCCACCGGTCGGGGCTACTGGCTGGTGGCTTCGGACGGGGGCATCTTCGCCTACGGCGACGCCCGGTTCTTCGGCTCCACGGGAGCGATCAAGCTGAACCGGTCGATCGTGGGGATGGCGGCCACCCCCACCAGCGCGGGCTACTGGATGGTCGCATCCGACGGCGGCATCTTCGCCTACGGCGACGCCGGCTTCTTCGGCTCCGCCCCGGAGCGCGCCCTTCGTCCCGGTGGGCCGCGGACCGTCGTGGCCATGGTCCCCTCCGCCACCGGGAAGGGCTACTGGCAGGTCAGTGCCGCGGGCGAGCTGCTGGCCTTCGGCGATGCCGCCGACCTCGGCTCGCCCAGCGACCTCAACCGTCCGCTGGTGGGTATGGCCGCCCCGGTCCGCCGGAGCTCGGGTCCGTCCGGTGGTCGCTCACCGGCGCCGGCGACCACGACCACCACCGCGCCGGCCATCCTCCCGCCCGGCACCTGGGCCGAGCGGTTCTCCACCTCGGCCAACGTCACCTGGGGCACCAGCCCGGGCGAGCCGGACAAGGCGGGAAAGGTGCTGGCCATGGTCGAGGTGGGCGACACCGTCTACCTGGGCGGTGAGTTCACCGGCTTCGTCCCTCCCGCCGGTCAACCGGTTTCCCCCCGATCCTTCCTGGCCGCCATCAACGTGGGCACGGGCAAGCTCCGGTCGTGGAACCCGGCCCCTGACGGGCCGGTGCGGGCCCTGACCGTGTCCGCTGACGGCCGGCGCCTGTACGTGGGAGGCGACTTCAACAACATCGGCGGCGGGGCGGCCCGCAACCTGGCCGCCCTCACCCTGGCCACGGGGGAACTCGACCCGGAGTTCAACCCGCCCCGGCTCAGCTCGGGGGTGCGGGCCGTCACCCTCTCCGGCAACCGCCTCTACGTCGGTGGGAACTTCACCAGCGTCAACGTGCCCGCCGGCCAGATCGGGGCCGGCGACCACGGTCGCCCCCAGGTCGCCGCCTTCGATGCCACGACGGGCGCCCTGGTGCGGGACTGGGTGCCGCCGGCCAACACCGGCGGGCGCTACTTCGGCCACCAGGGTGACATCCTCGAAGATGGCCAGGACGGCCTCGTCCACGACATCGCCGCCTCGGCCGACGGCCGCACGGTGCACGTGGTCGGCGACTTCCTCCACTTCGGCGGCCGCAGCGGGATCGTCAGCCTCGATGCCATCGAGGGCCGGCCCATCGCCTGGCAGGCAGAGACCGACCGGCCCGTCTTCGCCGTGGCCATCTCGCCCGACGACGGCCGCTCCGTCCTGGCCGCCACCGGCGGGAAGGGCGGGCGCCTCTGGCGCTTCGACCCGGCGGGCGCCACGACCCCGGTGTGGCAGGTGAGAACCGACGGCGACAACGTCGACGTGCTCGCCACCGGATCGATGGTCTATCTGATCGGCCACTACGACAACATCGTCCCCCCGGGTTCCGACTGCTTCCAGGCCTGTCCCGAAGGCACGGGCCGGCGCCACCTCTCCGCCTTCGTCGCCGCCACCGGCCGCCTCGACTCCTGGGACCCCAAGGCCAACACCCCCCAGGGGCCCTACGTGGCCGCCGTGGGCGCCCGCCACCTCTACGTGGGCGGCGACTTCACCGAGGTGAACCTGAAGCCGCAGCCCGGTTTCGCCCAGTTCAACGCCCGCTGACGGTCGGGGTCCCCCCCCGGACCCCGACCGGCGTGGTTCCATGGGGACGATGCGCCCGCGTCTGCTCCGGCGAATCCTCGCCACCGGTCTCGTGGTCACGGTCGGCTACTTCGCGGTGACCTTCGTCCAGGTGTGGACCGCGGGGCGGCGGGACCAGGCCCACCGGGTCGAAGCCATCGTGGTGCTGGGGGCGGCCCAGTACAACGGCCGCCCGTCGGCGGTGCTGACCGCCCGCCTCGACCACGCCGCCGCTCTCTACCAGCAGGGACTGGCTCCCTATGTGGTGGTCACCGGCGGCCGGGCGGAGGGGGACCGCTTCACCGAGTCGGAGGCCAGCGCCAGATACCTGCACGGGAAGGGCGTGTCGGACGACGCCATCCTCCGGGAGGTCCAGGGTCGCAACTCGTGGCAGTCCCTGGCCGCCGCCGCCCGCTTCCTCAAGGCCCGGGGCATCACCGAGGTGGTCCTCGTCTCGGATCCGTTCCACGCCGCCCGCATCATCGGCATCGCCGAGGAGCTGGGGCTCGAGGCGGCGACTTCGCCCACGCGCACCAGTCCCATCGAGGGAATGTCGGAGTTCCGCCATCTGCTGACGGAGACGGCCCAGGTGGGGGTGGGCCGGATCATCGGCTTTCGGCGCATGGTGAAGGCCGGAGAGGTCGGCCGGGAGGTCGGCGGAGCCTTCCTGGCGCGCTAACCTGCGAGCGCATTCGGGGGTGGTGTAATCGGCAACACTGCAGGTTCTGGCCCTGCCATTCGGGGTTCGAGTCCCTGCCCCCGAGCTCAGCAACGGAGTTGAAGGCCCAGGTCATCGACCTGGGCCTTTCGCTTCGGCGCGCCGGGCTATCCCAGCTCGCCGAGGCCGAGCGCCCGACCTTCGGCCACGGCCCGTCCCGCCTCTTCCTGGCCGAGCGCTTTCTGCGCCGCGGCCCAGGCCTCGTCGTGTCCGGTGCGCACGGACGGCAGGAGGGCGGCGGCGCCCATGGCCTCACGCAGGCTGGAGGCGGCACCGAGGAGGCGGGCGGCCCGGTGGAGGTCGCCGGCGGTTGCGGCCACCACCGCCAGGCCTTCGATCGCCTCCGCCACCACTGGGCGGGCCCCGAGTTCGACGGCCAGGGCGACTGCCTCGGAGCCGCTTCGCTCTGCTTGGGCCAGGTCCCCTTCGGCCCGAGCCAGACGGGCCAGCGTCTCGAGCCGGCACGCCGTTTCCCGCCGGGTGCCCAGCGCCCGGCTCTGGGTGAGGCTCTCCTCCAGCAGAGCCCGAGCGGACACCAGGTCGCCCTGGGCCAGGGCCAGCTCCCCGAGCTCACCCTGATTGGTCATGACGTCGTCGGCGCTGTCCATCTCCCGGAACAGGGCCAGGCTCTCCTCCAGCGCCGTCCGGGCCTCGTCGAAGCGTCCCTCCTGGCGGGCGACGACACCGAGGCCCCGGAGGGCGGCAGCCGTGCGCCACTTGCCTTCCAGCTCCCGGTCCCGGTTCAAGCCGGCTTCGAGGAGGGAGCGGGCGGCGGACAGGTCACCTCGCGCCAGTGCCAGGCGTCCGAGCCGAAGCTGGTTGCCCGTCACCATGGAGGCCTCCCCCAGCTGCCGGTGCAGCTGCAGGCTTTCCTCGAAGAGGGCGTGAGCGGCGGGAAAGTCCCCTTCGAAGAGGGCCAGCTCGCCCAGGAGGCCTTGGGCGCTGGCCACCAGACTGGCGTCGCCGTGTGCCCGCCCGCGCGCCACGCTCTCCTCCGCCAGCTCCCGGGCCGCACCGTAGGCGCCCTCGAAGCAGAGAACGGTGGCGAGGTTGAAACGGGCGTAGGACCCGGTCCCACCCACGAAGGCGTCAGAGAGGGCCGGATCGGCCTCCAGCGTCTCCTCCCATAGACGCCGGGCGCCGGCGAAGTCACCTTCCTCCAAGGCCAGGCATCCGAGGGCGTTGAGCAATTCGGCCAGGTACTCCCGCCCGGGAAGGTCCCGGGAGATCCCCACGCCCTCCCGCAGCAGGCTCCGGGCCTCGGCGGTCATCCCCCTCATCACGGCCACGTTGCCCAGCCTCCAGCAGCACTCTGCCTCTCCTCGGCGGTCGCCCAGCCGGCGGAAGATCTGTCGGGCCGCCTCGGCCAGCGAGGCCGCCGGCCCGGTGTCGCCCTGCCACTCGGCCAGGTCGGCCGCCGCGGCCAGGGCCCGGGCCTGGAGGGCGGGAGGGGTCCCGGAAGCACGGGCCAGAGCCGCCTCCAAACGGGTGCGTCCTTCGTGCCAGTGGCCCCGGAGCCACCAGAAGGGCCGCATGGCCCCGGCCAGGCGCAGGCCCGCCTCGGGGTCGTGCTCCCCGGCGTACTCGAGAGCCACTCGCAGGTCGTCGTGGGCGGCGTCGAGGCGATCGACCCACTCCCGGGGCAGGCCCCGGGCCAGGCTCGGGCCCCCTCGCTCGGCCACATCCAGGGCCCAGGCCAGGTGCGCGCCGCGGGTGGCGCCGTCCTCCTTCGCCTCGGCCAGACGTTCGAGGGCGTACTCCCGGATGGTCTCCAGCATCCGGTACCGGGTGACGCCCCCCGTCTCGGTGGGCACCACCAGGGACTTGTCCACCAGAGCCAGGATGAGGTCGAAGGTGTCATAGGGCCCGGCGCACACGGTCTCGGCCGCAATCAGGTCGAATCCCCCGGCGAACACCCCCAGCCGTCGGAACAGCACCCGTTCGTCCGCCTCGAGCAGGTCGTGGCTCCAATCGACGGCGGCTCGCAGCGTCTGGTGGCGGGCATCGCCCTCCCGGGCGCCGCCGGTGAGGAACCGGAGCCGCTGCTCGAGCCGCTCGGCCAACTCGGGGAGCGACAGCGCCCGCACCCGGCGGGCGGCCAACTCCAGGGCCAGGGGGATCCCGTCCAGGCGGGTGCAGATCCGAGCCAGGGCGTCGGCGTGCTCGGGACCCAGCTCCAGGTCGGGTCGGGCCGAATGGGCCCGTTCCACGAAGAGGCGCACCGCTTCGGAGTCGAGCAGCGCTTCGAGGGAGGGCGCCGCGGCCCGGACGTCGGGCAGGCGCAGCGGCGGCACGGCCACCACACGCTCGGCCGCCAGGCCCAGCGCCTCCCGGCTGGTGGCGAGCACCCGCACGCCCGGTCCGGCCCGCAGGAGACGCCCGGCGATCTGCGCGGCGGCGGACACCACGTGCTCACAGTTGTCCACCACGAGGAGGACGCTTCGTTCCGCCACCCAACTCTCCAGCGTGTCGACCAGGTTCTTGCCCGGCTCCTCCCGCACTCCGAGGACCGAGGCCAGGGCGGCGGGCACGAGTTCCGGGTCACCCCATGGGGCCAGCTCGGTCAGCCACACTCCGTCGGCGTGTTGGTCCACCCGCTCGGCTGCCACCTGGAGGGCCAATCGGGTCTTGCCCGAACCTCCGGGCCCGAGCAGGGTGACCAGACGGTCCTCGCCCAGATGCTTGGCGAGCGCCGCCACCTCGGTTTCCCGGCCCACGAAACTGGTGGTGGCCACGGGAAGGTTGTGCCGGAAGGCGTCGAGGGAGCGCAGAGGCGGGAAGTCGCCGGGGAGCGCCGGGTGGGACAACTGGTGGAGCTGCTCCGGCTCGGTCAGGTCCTTCAGACGGTGCCGGCCGAGATCAGAAAATGTGACCCTGGGAGGGGGGTCGATGCTGGCCAGACGGCGCGTCGCCTCTGACAGCAGGACCTGGCCGCCGTACGCCAGGCTCGCCACCCGGGACGCCCGGTGCACGGCCAACCCGACGTAGTCGGTGGCGCCCTGCACCGCCTCGCCGCTGTGCATCCCCATGCGGACCCGCACCTCCACACCCCCCGGCCATGGCTCGTGAGCCATGGCCGTCTGGGCGGCCACGGCGGCGGAGAGGGCGTCGGCGGCATGGGGGAACACGGCGAAGAACGCGTCACCCTGAGTGTTGACGACCACGCCCCGATGGGATCGGACCGCGTCGGAGAGAAGGCGGTGATGGGTCTCGAGGAGCCCGGCGAAGCCGGACCCGAGGTGCTCGGCGAGCCGGGTCGAGCCCTCGATGTCGGTGAAGAGGAAGGTCACCGTCCCCGTGGGGAGCTCCCCGGGCCGGGTGTGGAGTCCGGACTCCGTCATCAACTGCTGACGGTACTGCCCCGGCTGTCCCCCGGCGGGCCCTGTGTCATGACCGCGACACAGGCAGCGTCTCGGGAAGCATCGACGCCTCGACGGCCTCGCCATACCATGCATGCAGCCTCGGCGGTCGAGGGCCTCGGGGCCGACGAGAGAGGGGCCGACATGAGTGACATCGATGCTGCCGGACAGACCGACGACCTGGAGCTCGAGGACCTCGAGCCCGAACCGGCTGACGCCGAGAACATCAAGGGGGGCGCCTCACCTGGGGCCGACCCCGAGGGCGACAGCGGCAAGGGCGGAAAGGGCTGAGCGCACCGTCGCTTGCACGGCGTCGTCTTCCGCGTCGCGGCCACTGAGTACACCTGGCAGGACGTGCTCGACTGGGGGCACCGCCAGGGAGAGTGGAGCGACCATGTGCGCGAGGTCCGGGAGGGCGTCGCCGCGCTGGCGCTCGCCCGGGAGAGCGGGGAACCGCCCGAGGACGACGTGCGCGTCGCCGCGGCTGCGTTTCGGCGCCGGCACCGTTTGATCTCGGCCGAGGACACCGAGCGGTGGCTGGCGGAACGGCGAATCTCCGTAGCCGCCTGGATGGACCACGTCCGCCGCTCCCTGGCCCGTGACCGCCAGCGGGAGCGGGTCTCCGGGCTCGGCCCGGACGCCGAGGGGTCCGCCGTGGAGGAGCTGCAATTGTGGACGGCGGGCGTGTGCTCGGGGCTCTACCCCAACTTCGCCATCGCCCTGGCTGAACGGGTGGCGGCCGCCGAGGCGTGGGCCGAGACGGGGCCGGGAGCCGGCCCGGCGGGAGACCGGTGGGATGCCCTGGAGGCCGCCTCCATCGCCTTCCGGGCGGCGGCGGCCACCGACCGGGCCGTGGCGGAAGAGGTGCTGGCCCGCCGCCTCGACTGGATCGACCTGGATCTGGAGTGGGTGTCGTTCCCCGAGGAGGCGACGGCTCGGGAGGCGCTCCTGTGCCTCCGGGAGGACGGGGACTTCTCCGCCGCCCTCTTCTCCGGGGACACTCCGGCGTCAGGGCGTCGGCGGGCCCGCCTGTGCGATTTCGAAGCCGAGTTGCGCCCGACCCTCATCGGGGCCCGCACGGGCGATGCCATCGGACCGGCCCGGATGGCGGGGGGCTGGCGCGTCACCCGGGTTCTGTCCCGGAGGGTCCCGGCGGAGGGCGACGAGGAGGTGCGGCGACGGGCCGTGGCCGCGGTGCAGGCCCGGGCGGTCCGCCGCGAGGTCGAACGCCGGGTGCGTTGGCATGTCCGTTACTGAAGACCGCCCCTTCGTCCTGGAGGACCTGCCGCTCTTCGGGCTCATGCCCGCCGATGTGCGCCGTTTGGTGGTGGCCAGCTTCGAGCCCGTCACCTACCCGTTCGGAGCGGTGATCGTGGAGGAGGGCCAGGAGGCGGACGCCCTCTATGTCATCGTCTCGGGCCGGGCCCGGGCGCTGCGCCAGGGGTTGGGCGGGGAAGAGGTCTCGCTCGGACTGCTCGGGCCGGGCGACCTCTTCGGCGAGTCCGCCCTGCTCGAGGGGCGGGTGCGGGGAGCCACCATCCGGGCCCGGAGCCCGGTGGAGGCCCTGCGGCTCCCGGCGGTGGTCTTCCGGGCGTTGCGGGCCACCGATCCCCGGGTCACGGAGTACTTCGAGCTCCTGGCCCGCTTCCGGGCGCTCAAGAATCTCTTTCGGCAGTCACCCGTGTTCTCCGCCCTGCCCGACGACACCATCGGCGCCGCCCTGGCCGAGATGGAGCCCCTGTCCGTGGCCCGGGGCGAGGTCGTCGTGGCCGAAGGCGACGAGCCCGACGCCATGTACTTCGTGGAGGCGGGCCGCCTCGCCGCCTACAGCGACGCCGGCGGCGAGCGCCGGGACTTCTCCTATCTGCGGACCGGTGACATCTTCGGCGAGCGGGCCCTCCTGCAGGGCACCCGTCGGGCCGCGTCGGTCCGGGCCGTGTCCGATGCCCGCCTGCTGGTGCTGCGCAACGAAAGCTTCCAGCGCCTGTTGGCGGAGCACAGCGAGTTCCGGGCCGCGGTCGCCGCCCTGGTGGACCAGTACCGCTTCCGCAAGGTGGCGCGGGTCCCGCTCGACTTCACCGACGAGATCCTCCCCGCCGCCGCTGGCTCGGCCGGCCCGGTGGGACCCGAACAGGTCGACCAACCCGGCGTTCCGGGGACGCGCTCCGCCCCCGGCGCTCCGCCCGCGTCCGACGCCGCCGCCCTTTCCGTCGAGGAGCCGGTCGGGCCGGCGGCGGGCCGGCGGCGCATCCGCCGGCTGCACCAGGTGTGGCAGGTGGACGAGGCCGACTGCGGGGCGGCGGCCCTGGCCATGGTGTGCCGCCACCTCGGGCGACGGATCAGCCAGGCCCGGATCCGCCAGCTGGTGGGCACCGGCATCGACGGGACGAGCCTGCAGGGCATCGCCGAGGGGGCCCGGGCCCTGGGCCTGTCCTCCCGGGCGGTGAAGTCCTCGATGCGCAACCTGGCCGACCTGCCCCTGCCCGCCATCGTCCACTGGGGCGGGAACCACTGGGCGGTGCTCTACGACGTCGGGCCCCGCGGGGTCCGGATCGCCGACCCCGCCGCCGGGGCGCAGCGGCTGTCCCGAGCCGAGTTCGAGGCCCAGTGGAGCGGCTACGCCGCCCTCTTCACAGTGACGGAGCGGTTCGGCGATTCCGGCGGAGGCGAGCGCTCCTTCGCCTGGCTCCGGCCCATGCTCCGGCCCTTCATCCGCCCGCTGGCTCTGGCCGCGGTGCTGGCCCTGGTGGTCAGTGCCCTGACCCTGGTGGTGCCGGTCTTCACCCAGCTGATCGTCGATCGGGTGCTGGGCCAGGGCGACGTCGGGCTGTGGAAGGTGCTCGGACCGGCGATGGGCGGTGCGCTGGTACTCATGCTCCTGGCCTCGTCGGCCCAGCGCTACGTCATGAGCCGGGCCGCGGTGCGGATGGACGCGGGCACGCTGGACCTGGTCGCCCTGCGGATGCTGGCCCTGCCGATGTCGTACTTCACCAGCCGGCGGACGGGTGACGTCCAGCGGCGACTGGCCGGGATGCGCCAGGTGCGCGAGTTCGTCGTCCAGCACAGCGTCCGGGCCGTCACCGCCGTCGCCCAGCTGGCGGGCTCGGTGGCCCTCATGTTCGTCTACAGCCCGTGGCTGGGTGCGGTGTACCTGGCCGGCATGCCCGTCTACGCGCTGGTCATGCGGGCCTTTCAACGCCGGCTCCGGCCCATGGTGGAGAGCCTGGAGGAGGCCTTCGGCAAGTACTCCTCCCGCCAGATCGACGCCATCAAAGGGATCGAGACGGTCAAGGCGCTGGGGAACGAGGACGTCCTGAGGGCGGGCATGGTGGAGGAGTTCCGGGCGCTGGCCGACCGTCAGTTCCGCTCCGACCTGGTGCGGATGCTCTACGCCGGTACCAGCCAGGTGGTGACCTTCGCCTCGCTGGGGGCGTTCCTCTGGCTGGGCACCCGCCAGGTGCAGGACGGATCGATGACCGTGGGCGAGCTGGTGTCGTTCAACACGTTGATCGCCCTGGCCAGTGCACCGGTGGCCGTGCTGTTGTTGCTGTGGGACGACCTTCAGTTCGTCTCCGTGCTCCTCAACCGGCTGAACGACATCTTCGAGGAGGAACCCGAGCAGGGCACGGACCGGTCCCGCCTGCTGCCCGTCCCCACCCTGGAGGGAGGGATCCGCCTCGAGCGCCTCGGGTTCCGCTACGGCGGGGCGGACGCCCCACCCATCCTCTCCGACATCACGCTGGACATCCCGGCCGGCACCACCGTGGCCGTGGTCGGCCGGAGCGGTTCGGGCAAGACGACGCTGGTCAAATGTCTGGTCGGGTTGGTGGAGCCGACCGAGGGTCGCGTCCTGTACGACGGCGTGGACCTGGCCACGCTCGACCACCGCCAGCTCCGGCGCCAGGTCGGGTTCGTGCTCCAGGAGAACTTCCTCTTCTCCGACAGCATCGCCCGGAACATCTCGTCGGGCGAGCCCCCCGACCGGGAGCGGGTGGAATGGGCCGCCCGGGTGGCCAATGCCCACGACTTCGTCACCCGGTTGCCTCTCGGGTACTCCACGCAGGTGGGAGAGAGCGGGCTGCTGCTCTCGGGCGGGCAGCGCCAGCGGCTGGCCATCGCCCGGGCCGTCTACCGCCGGCCCCCGATCCTCATCCTCGACGAGGCCACCAGCGCCCTCGACGCCGAGTCGGAGCGCGCCGTGCAGGAGAACATGGACCAGCTCCTGGAAGGACGCACGTCGCTGGTCATCGCCCACCGGCTCTCCACCGTGCGGGGCGCCGACCTCATCGTGGTGCTGGAGAAGGGCCGCCTGGTGGAGTCGGGGACCCACGAGGAGCTCATGTCGCTGCGCGGTCTGTACTACTACCTGGCCAGCCAGCAGCTGGGCGCCTGACCACCGCCGACCGCGGCCAGGCGTCATAGCCGGCTCCTTCATGCGTTGTCCGTTATGAGAACAATGCCCGTCACCGCCCGGGCTGTCCCCTCTGTCCCCCCCGAGCGCGGCAGAGAAGAAAGGACGCGCCGTGCAACAGCCCCGCACCGACACGAACGACCTCCTGACCCCGACCGAGGTCGCCGACCTGTTCCGGGTCAACCCCAAGACCGTCACGCGGTGGGCCAAAGCCGGGAAGATCACCGCCATCCGCACCTTGGGCGGACACCGACGCTTCAACGCCGCCGAGATCCTCCACTACCTCGAGGAGCAGCGGCTCCGCGCCTGAAAGGCCACCCTTTCGTCCCGGTTCGCGGCTTCTCAGGTGGCCCACAGCCTGTTCCCAGCTGGATGCGAGATGTTCGTTCCGGGCCCGACCCACGGGCCCGGAAAGGACTACATGGACAGCCACTCACCGCCGAGGACCCGGTGGTTCCGCCCCGGGATCGCTCTCGCCGCACTGGCCGTCGGTCTCGTTGCCGGCGGTCTCGGCATCGCCGGCGCCCAGGAGGACATGGCGCCACCCGCCGTGGAGGCCATCCCGGCCCCGATGCCCTTCGGGGCCGACGACGTCGTCTTCCACAGGCGCTTCGGCCCCGGTTTCGGCCCCGGTTTCGGCGCGCCGGGGGGCATCCATTCCGAGGTCACCTTCGAGGGCCCCGAGGGCAAGTACCAGACGACCGCCACGCAGCTGGGGAAGGTCGTCTCCGTCAGCCCCACGTCGATCACCCTGGAGAGCGACGACGGGTACCAGCGCACCTACGCCGTCAGCGAGGACACGGTGGTGACCGCCGGGCGCGACGGCATCGGGAATCTGGAGAAGGGCGACTCGGTGCACCTCAGGGCGCGGGTCGAGGGCAGCGAGGCCAAGGCGGTCCAGATCTTCGACGATGCCGCCATGAAGCAGGTCCACGTCGGGCGCTTCCCGCTGCGGAAGCCCGGCTCCTAGTCCCACACGTCCCCGGAGGGCCGGCTCGAGCGATCTCGGGCCGGCCCTCGGTTCCCAGGAATTTCACAGACGGTCCCCAGGTTCCTCGGAAGCGCCGAACCGAAGCTTCGTGCGACGCCTCCCCTCGCTGTGAAAGGTTTCGATGCGCCGTCTCAAATGGCTCGCCATTGCCGTACCCGCCGCCGCCGCCCTCGCCCTGGGTGGGACCTGGGCCTACGTCGAGTTCATCAAGGAGGACGCCCCCGCTCGTCTGACCCTGAGCGGCTCCGGTGCCCCGACCCCGTCATCCACCCCCGGGGAGTCCTCGGCCGAGGGCAGCTGGATGGCAACCACCGGCAGCCAGGCCGGGTACCGGGTGGATGAGGTGCTCCTCGGCCGGAACGCCGAGGCGGCGGGCCGCACCGAGGATGTGACCGGCGAGCTGGTCATCGAGGGGACGAAGGTCACGGCGGCCACGGTGACGGTGGACATGGCCACGGTGGAGAGCGACGAGGGTCGCCGCGACAACCAGTTCCGGGGCCGGGTCATGGACGTGGCCACCTACCCGACCTCGACGTTCGAGCTGACACAGCCCATCGACCTGGGTGATCTTCCCGATGACGGCGAGCAGATCAGCGTCCCCGCCACGGGTCAGCTGACTCTGCGGGGCACGGCGAAGACGGTCATCGTCGACCTGGCGGCCCGCCGCAACGGCGCCAACATCGAGGTGAGCAGCTCCATCCCGATCGTCTTCGCCGAGTGGAACATCCCGAATCCCAGCTTCGGCCCGGTGACCACCGAGGACCACGGCGAGCTCGAGTTCCTGGTCGTCTTTGCCCGCCAGGCCTGACCTCCAGCGAAGCGGGGGAGTTCGAGGTCGACGCGACCGCTAGGCGAAGAGCGGCATCAGGGCGTAGGACTGGGCCAGAAGCGCCGCGAACTCGTCCATGGGCGTGGGCGGCTCCGTCCGATCCTCGGGAGCTTCGGGCCACGAGGTGGCCCCGGGAGATTCGGTCGTGGGCCTGACTTCGGTCGTGAGTGTCATGTCGATCCTCCTCGGGGACGGCGATGCTCGGGCTGGGCCATCCTCGGTGGTGAGCCGTTTCACCGTCGCTCACCGAGGCGATGCCCGGTCTGTCACGTCCGTCAGGCTCGGTCGCCCGAGCGAAGGACGTGGCGGGTCCGGACGTGGATGATCGACACACATTCACCATCCGATTCCCCAGGAGGCCGACATGACCCTTGCGATCGAGTTCCCGCCGGCAACGGAGGTCATCGAAGCCCCGGAGGGGGACCAGACCTTCCGGGCCCGGACGAACTGGGCCCAGGCCGCCTTGTGGATGCACGGGCTGTTGAGCCAGACGCTCTCCGACGACGTCATCGACGAGCTCATCTGGGCGGCCGAGGCCGGACTGAACCAGACGGCTGTCGTGGTGTCACCCGTACTGGTGGGCTGAGCCCGGCAGGACCGGCCGTACCGGTCCCACGGACAGGTCCAATGCAGAGCCGGCGAGGATGGTCGGCGAGCGGGGAGGATGCCCTATCATCGTGGGCTGTCCGGATACCCGGATGCGGCTTGGCCCGTTCGTCTAGGGGCCTAGGACATCACCCTCTCAAGGTGGAGACACGGGTTCGAATCCCGTACGGGCTGCCAGGAAAAGTGCTGGTGGGAGGCCACTTTCGGGGTGGCCTCTCGTCATGTCCGGGGCCGGAATGGCAATGACATGGCAATGGGATCTGCCGTATCCTCGTGGGTGTGAGGGGTCATCTCCGCCAGCGGGGTGCCGACAGCTTCCAGCTGATCGTCTACGCCGGGCGGGACCCCGTGAGCGGCAAGGACCGTTACGTCCGTAGGGGGTTCCGGGGCTCAAAGCGTGCCGCCCAGCAGGCGCTGGCCCGGCTCGTGACCGAGGTGGGCGACGGCGAGCACGTCGGCACCGACGCCACCTTCGCCGAGCTGCTCGAGCGCTGGTACGAGCGGAGCGTCGCAGACTGGTCGCCCGCCACCGCCCGGGAGCACCGCTCGATCATCGACCGCCAGCTCGTACCGGCGCTCGGCGCCAAGGCCGTGACCAAGCTCACCACCGCCGACATCGATTCGCTCTACGCCCGGTTGCGGAAGCGGGGCGTGCCGGGCGGACGGCCGCTCGGCCCTGCCTCGGTGCGGCGCACCCACGGGGTCGTGCACGCGGCGCTGGCCCAGGCGGTGCGGTGGAAGTGGTTGCGAGTCAACCCGGCGGCGAACGCCACGCCACCCCGGGTCGTGGCACCGGAGATCGTCCCGCCGGCACCCGCCGATGTCGTAAGGCTTCTCCAGCTGCTGGCCGACCTCGATGCACCGCTGCACGCCTATGTGCGACTCGCCGCCACCTCCGGGGCCCGCCGCAGTCAGATCGTCGGGCTGCGCTGGAGCGACATCGACTTCGAGGGGGCCACGGTCACCTTCGCCCGTGCCGTCGTGCTCGGCCCGAGTGGGGTGGAGGTGCGCAACACGACCAAGGCGAAGCGCACCTATCGGATCGCCCTCGACGCCGGCACCCTGGACGTGCTCGCCGCGCATTGGACCCGCTGCACCGACAACGCCAAGGTCTGCGGAGTGAAGCTCTCCGGGTCGGCCTACGTGTTCTCGAACGAGGTCGACGGCGCTGTGCCATGGCGACCCGACGCCACCTCTCACCGCTTCACCCGTGTGTGCGCCAAGGCCGGCCTCGACGGCGTGCGACTGCACGACCTCCGCCACTACGTCGCCACCCGGATGCTCTCGACCGGCGCCGACGTGCGGACCGTCGCCGGCCGCCTCGGCCACGCCAACCCGTCGGTGACCCTCAATGTGTACGCCCAGTTCCTTCCCCAGTCGGACCGCCGCGCCGCCGAGGACTTGGCTGCACTACTGGACGAAGCATGATCCGGCTCTGAGTTGGCAGGAAACGCAACCGGAAGTATCATCGGAAGTATGGCAGTCACCTTGGACCGCGCGGTGGAGGCCGACGAGATCGTGGCGGCCCTACGCGCCTACGGGTTCACCCAGGCCGATGTGGCCGCCGCCACCGGCGTGTCCGAACGCTCCGTCCGGAACTGGGCCAACGACACGCCGCTGCGCCGCCGGCACGAGGAGCGCCTCCAGGCCCTGCGCCAGATCGTCCTGCTCCTCGACGACTCGCTGACTCCCCGAGGCGTTGGCCAGTGGTTCCGGGCCCACAACCGCTCGCTGGAGGGGCGACGCCCCCTCGACGTCCTGGCCGACGGTGACCTCGAGGCGGTCCGCCGGGCGGCCGCCGCCTTCGCCGAAGGCGCCTACGTCTGACGGACCCTGAGGTTCCCGGCGGGGGGCGAGCGATGCCGGACATCGCTTCCCGGCGCCTGTCCCGGGCCGTCTGGCGCCAGACCCGGCCCCGCAACGGCCTGCTCGACATCTCCGACCCGGCGACGTACGACGCTCGATACAACCGGGAGGGGGAGCCCGGCGCCTGGTACGCCTCGCTGACCGAGCGGGGTGCGTGGGCGGAGCTTTTCCGGCATTGGGGCCTGGACGAGGTGTCGCCCTTCGAGATCCGCCGCCGCGTCGGCCGGGCGCGGGTCGTCGACCTGTTGGTGCTCGACCTCACGGACCCGACCGTACGGGAGGCCCTCGGGATCGAAGAGGAAGAGCTGACCGGGAACGGCTGGTCCCGCTGCCAGGAGGTGGCGGCCGATGCCCGGGCCGCCGGCTTCGACGGCCTGCTCGCTCCCTCCGGCGCCCTGGCCGGCGAGATCACCCTCGTCGTGTTCGCCCATGCCCTCCACAAGGTCAACGTTGAGCATTCCCGGGTCCAGCACCCGCCGATCCGCATGCTCGACGTCCTCACCCGCATCCGCCTCCCCGACGCCGCCGTCGAGCGCGTCGGCCAGCTGTACGCCGCTCTTGTCGCCTTGGGCCGCCGGCTCCAGGGTCGGCGCTGAGTCCAGCGATGCAACTTCCTTTGACAAGGGCCCGCCGAAGGGCGGCCTCAGGAGCTCGTCGACGACCCGCATGGGGACGACGACCCTCCTTCCGATGTGGATCGCCGGAATCTCCCCGGTGCGGACGCAGGCGTACGCCTTGCTCCGGGATATCCCCAGCAGCGCCGCCATCTCCGTGACGGTGCACGTGAGCGGAGACCGGGTCGCTTCCATGGTGTCCATCATCCACATCGCGTTCCCGGTCACCTTCCCGGTCAGGTTCCCGATCCGGGCCCAATCGAAGATTTTTCTGGAGACGGCCCTCAGCGCCGCGTTCCCATTTCCCGAATGAGCACCTGGTGCGAACTGTCGACAAGCAACGCCACGAACCCGTGCCCCTGCTCAGTACGTTCAAGCCGACCGATCCCGACGACCCCAGCTGCGACGTTCCCAACGAGAACCCGATTCCCGTTCCCGATTCCCGATGGACGACACAGACTTGCACCTTCCGCAAAGCGGAAGGTGCAGACCGGAATCGGGAACTCGATCCAGGCGCCGGTACAGGCCATTCCCGGTCTGTGTGGGCGAAGATCGGGAGCGCGTTCAAGCGCTGCAACCCGGGGGCTCGGATCCCCTGCTGGTTCCGGTCGGGGGCTGCTGACTGCGCATTGCTCCGTGTGCCCTCCACGTACGTTCCCGGTGTCAGCCAGCCGCGCCGAGGTCGACGCCATGGCGGGCGGCGATGCGCTCGCACACGAGAGCAACAGAGTCGCCGGTTTGCTCGGCGGCCACGCGTACGAAGATGACGAGCGCGTACCAGGACCAGATCCACAGGTCGTTGGTGCGCCACCAGCTGACCTCGGCGAGGAGGTCAGGTGTCATTCCAGCGCGGACCATTGCCGCAGCGCGCAAGGCGTAGTGGCTCTTTTGATGCTCCGTCTTCCCGCTGAAGTGGTGCTCGGGTAGATACCGCTCCCGGATGCCCTCGTACTCGACGGGATCCTCACGACTGGCGCCGGACAGCTCGAGCGCATCGGCGGCCAACTCCAAGAGGACTTCTCCGGGGAACGTGTTGTTCCTGGGATGGAGTGGCTCGAGCTGCAGGGCCATGTCGCCAAGGTCGGCATCAGAGGCGATCCCCTGGAGGGCGATCCGGATCGCCGCGACCCGATCCTCAGCGGTTGGACGCGTCTTTGCTGTCACGGGGCCACGGTAGGGCACGTGGCCGAGGGGCGGTCGGCGAGGAGCGCAGAACGCCGAGTCTGGCGCGACCATCGAGCGTCCCGGTTCACCTCCAGCTATTGGGGAACCGGCGAATGACTCGCGACCATCCGTCTTCAACTCGCGTCATGTCGGCACGAGCCGACGACAGGGTCCACCGAGAGGAACCAATGACGCGGGGGCGATAGAAATGGTCGCCTATCCAGCGCCGGTGATCGAAGGGAAGATGAGCGGACCCAGCGAACCCCGAAGCGAGGACCTGACCGACGCAGAGGCTCAGGCAGCGTTGCAGCAAATGACCAACGGGTACTGGGCGACGCAGATCATCTACGTGGCCGCGAAGCTCGGAGTCGCCGATTGCCTGCAGGCCGGCCCGCGGACGATCGAGTGGCTTGCTCAGTCCACTGAGACGCATGCGCCGTCGCTCGACCGCCTGATGCGGGCGCTGGCGAGCCTGGGTGTGTTCAGGGAGAACGATGACGGTGAATACGAGACGACGCCCCTGGGGCGCTGTCTCGTACGGGGCAGTCCCGGTGCCCTGCGGGCACGGGCGATCCTCAACGGTGAGGAGTGGTACACGGCATGGGGCGGTCTCATCCGCAGCGTGCGAACAGGGGAGACCGCCTTCGACCAGGTGGTCGGGATGTCGTTCTTCGAGTACCTCGCTGCCAACGCAGAAGCGGAGGCGGTCTTCAACGAGGCGATGGCCAGTTCGACCGCGGGTGCGGCTCGAGCGGTGGCCGCCGCGTACGACTTCTCGGGGTTCGGGACCTTTGTCGATGTCGGCGGCGGAACCGGGGCGTTCCTGGCCACACTCCTGCAGGCGAACCCACATGCTCGGGGCGTCCTGTTTGACCGGTCGAACGTCGTCGCTGCCGCGCGGCCGCTGATCACGAGCGCGGGGCTTGCCGATCGGTGTGACGCCGTTGGGGGGGACTTCTTCGAAGGGGTGCCAACCGATGGGGACGTTTACATCCTGTCTTGGATCATCCACGACTGGGATGACGGTCGCAGCATCACGATCCTGAAGAACTGCCGTCGGGCGATGACTCAAGACGCGCGGCTTCTGCTGATCGAGCAGGTGCTTCCACCGGGAAATGAGCCGTCGCTCAGCAAGCTCTACGACATTCACATGCTCGTGCTCAGCGGCGGCCGTGAGCGCCAGGCACAGGAGTATCGGGATCTCCTCGCGGCGTCGGATCTCCAACTCGCGAGAATCATCCCCACAGATGTCCCGCGCAGCATCATCGAGGCCGTCCCCAGGTAGAGCCACTCTTTCGGATCTCCCGTTCCCGCCAATTAACCGCGCACGCGCATCTCGCGGCAACCGAACGACGGATCGGGTAGCCGCGCCTGTCATCCCCGCCGCTCGCCATCACCACGTCGAGTGACGACGGTTTAGCGACGTTGGAAACCAACCCCGGTCAGGCCTCGACCGCCCCTACCGCCGATTCGGGGCGGGCCCTCCTGGTATGTCAGCAACCTCTGGGCAGGTCTACGAGCGTTTGATACCGGACACTCGTCGGAGAACGCCGGGCAGGAAGTCATGGTTAGCGACATCCACGAATCCAGCCTTCTCGAAATATGCAAGGCACTGCCCGACGGTATGGGTCTTCCCTCCGCTCCCGTAGATCAACTCGCCGAGACCCCAGAGGGCCGCATCCAGAGGACCGCTCCGGTCGTCCGAGAGCATCTCGCCAACGAGGTGCATCTCGCCTCCCGGTAAGAGGGCGTCATGTGCCCTGGTCACGACTGCCTGGATCACATCCTCGTCATACATGACAAGGTTGCTAGCCATTACAACAACGTCGGCACCCTCCGGAAACCGGTCCACCGTGAAGTCGCCACCCACGGCTGACACCCTGTCGGTCAGCCCGTAACGGGCGATGTACTCCTTCGTCACCTCGACGACGGGCGGCAGGTCGAAGACGACGGCGCGAAGCCTGGGGTACGCCTGCACGGCGCAGATGCCGTAAGCGCCCGAACCTCCCCCCAGGTCGAGCAGCAGGCGACGATCCTGGAGATCGACCCCGCGTGCAAAGCGACGTCCTGCTCCCATCCCAATGGCATGCGTGGCGTCGTGGTACCGCCGGGCGTCCTCGACCGTGATGTCCGCCACGGCACCCAGGATCCTGGGCGGTTCTTTCGATCGCAGGAGATCGGTCATCTCGAACCACCTGCCCACGTCCGGTCGGGTGAAGTTCATCCAGGGGCCGGCGTAGCTCGACTCACCGCGAACGAGGAACCGCTGGACGTCAGGGGCGTTCACCAACCGCCCGTCCTCCAAGGCGAGCAGGCCCATGGCCAGGCAGACGGTCACGAGCCGTTCGACGTTGAGAGGGCTGATGTCGAGCACCCGGGCGAGCTTGTCTTCGGTGTCCTCCCCCTTGGCCACCAAGGTGAAGAGATCGATGTCCAGGGCCGTATAGAGGACCGCCGACTGGCAATAAGCCCTGGCCAGTCCTTGGAGCCGGACGGTATCAAGGCGTGGTCCTTCCATCCCGCTCCTCCCTGATTGAGCTTCGCCTGTCATATCAAAGGTTCACGGCACTCGGCCAGGTCGGAGCCGGTGGGCGCCGCCCTGCCGGACCTCCGGTTACATGACGTCCTCTAGCGCGCCGAACGACGGTTCCGGGCGGTGATTGTCGGATCACCGGGAGAGCAGTCTCCGACCTGGTAGTGCGGGATGCCCCTCGAGTTGGATTGCCGACGAGGCGTTCGACGGCGGGACCCATAGCGAGCGCCTCCATACCTTCCATATGGCGGGGGGCCGCGATCGTCCGGATCAGGCACCGATCGATGTTCCATGGGGCGCTGGGAGCCCGATGCCAACTACCGCCTGTCCCGCCGGCGAAGCCGCTGCCGGAAGGCTGACTGTTGGCAATGGGATGGCAATGAACTCGGTCGCCATTGCCGGACGGAGGAGCACGCCGTGGACCGACGCACCCCTCATGAGCAGCACTTTTGCAACTGGGTGACACCCGGCGCACACCCCTGGCCACCCTCTCAAGGTGGAGACACGGGTTCGAATCCCGTACGGGCTGCTCAGGAAAAGCGCTGGTGGGAGGCCACTTTCGGGTGGCCTCTCGTCATGTCCGGAATGGCAACCGCGGTTGCCGGGTAGAGCCCGTCCAACTGCAATGCTGGCCCCGCTGGCCGTCCGGATCGGGAGTGGCTCATGAGTGTCGCACTGGAGGAGGTGGCGGCGGCGGCCGACGACATCGCCGACGATCAGCGGCGAGTTGCCCGCCGAGCGCGGACGATGCAACGGCAACGGGACCGTGGATGGTCGTGGGCCAGGATCCTCGACGACGAACGAGGGCCCGGACTGCTCGGACTCCTGCGCAGCAGCGCCCGACGACTGTCGGAGTCGACCGCCCGATCGGCCAAGACCCTCGCCCGTGGGCTCGCCGAGGAGGGCGAATCACGGCGACAGATCGCCCGCCGTCTCGGCGTCAGTCACCAGCGCATCACGGCGATGCTGCGGGGGACTCGCGACCGACAGCCCCACCCGGACACCATGAGTGAGGGACCGGTAGCGCGGCGATGATCCTGGAGATTGCGGTCTGCCTGCCTCGTGACGCCGAGACAGTGACTCTCGTCCGCGGCGTGGTGGCGAACGCGCTCAACTCGTTCGGCGTGACCCGCGAGTGCGTCGATGACATTCGGCTGGCTGTCAGCGAAGCGTGCACCAACGTGATTCAGCACGCGGCGGCCGAGGACGAGTACGAGGTGCGGGTCGAGATCGACGAGCAGGCTTGCGCCATCAGGGTCAAGAACGCCGGGCACGGTTTCGATGCCGCCGCCCTGGAGGGCGTGATGCCCGAGCCGGACTCACCCCGCGGGCGTGGGGTGGCCATCATGCGGGCCCTCATGGACTGGGTCGACTTGAGCTCGGAACCGGAGACGGGGACCATCGTCCGTCTCGTCAAGACCCTCGAGGTCGACCCCGATGCGCACTTCGCCCGGCTCCGCGCAAGGTCCTCGACGACGCCATAGCGTCCGAAGGGGCGTGCCGCCGTCAGCCGGAGCGCACCGCGGCCAGGTAGTCGGCGGCCATGTCGGGCGTGAGGAACTCCAGCATCACGGCGTTCTCGACCCACACCTCGACGACGCTGAAGGGGCCGCGCTCGCAGCGCACGGCGCGCCAGCCGCCACGTTCGGCCACGGCACGGATCTCCTCCTCGGACCGGTCCACCGACAGGGCCGCGTGCGTGGCTCCGAACGGGGAGGGGTGTTCGGCGATGGCGAACCGGGCGCCGTCGGCGCCGTCGCCGGGCCGAAGCTCGGTGTCCAGGGGGAGGCACTCGATCGCCGTTCCGGCCTCGTCCCGGGCCCAGGCGATCCAGCTGCCGGGCAGCGGCCCGAAGGGGGTCACGTCCCCGCCGAGCAGCTCGGCCAGTGTCCGGGCGACCCGCTCCGGCTCCCGGGCGGGAATGGAGAGGTGGTGAAGCATCGGACCACGGTACCCGAAGCCCGCTACGCGGAGGCGGCCAGGAGACGCTCGAGGAGCTCGTCGAGCTCCATGACCGCCACGCGGATGGCGGTGTCGCTGACGCCGTAGGGCAGGACGACCGTACCGGCGTGGAGGACCGCACCGCAGGAGTACACGACGTTGGGGACGTAGCCGTCCCGCTCCGCTTCGTTCGGGAGGATGACGGGGTCCGGCAGCCGGGCCCGGAGCCGGGCCGGGTTGTCCAGGTCGAGGAGGATGGCTCCGATCGAATACACCCGCATGGGGCCGACGCCATGGGTGAAGACGAGCCAGCCCTCGCGGGTCTCGATGGGGGAGCCGCAGTTGCCGAGCTGGAGGAGCTCCCACGGTTCCACCGGGAACTGGAGGGTGACGGCGGAACCCCACGACCGGCAGTCGGGCGACGTCACGAGGGCGTTGTTCTCCCGGTCCCAACGCGACAGCGCCGCGTAACGGCCGCCGATGAGGCGCGGGAAGAGGGCCATTCCCTTGTTCCGGGCCGCCGGGCCCGTCAGCTGGGTGACCCGGAACATCCGGAAGTCGTCCGTCTCCAGTAGCTGCGGCTCCACATGGGTGCCGTCGAAAGCCGTGTAGGTGGCGTAGTAGGTCACGGACCCGCTGTCGTCGGTGAAGCGCACGAAGCGGGCGTCCTCCATCCCGTGGCTCTCGGCCGGTCCGAGCGGCCACAGGACCCGCTCGCCGACGGCCGAGTCCTCGGGGAACTCCACGTCGTAGTTGGAGGCGGCCACCCACCGGATGCGGTCGATGGTCTGGCGGGCCGTGCTGCGGGTGAGGATCTGCTCGTCGAGGGCGGCCACGGCGGCGTCGAGATCCGTCGGCGTGAAGTGTTCCGGCAGGGAATCCAGGACGAAGGCGGCGCTCTCCAGATCGTCTCCCAGCTCGGCCAGCTTGCCGCGGAAGAGGTTCCGGTCGTAGAGGGGAGGGCGGCGGTGCCCGCTCACCAGCACCTCCCCGGGGTCGTCGAGGCGGACCAGCGTTCCCGGGCCGACCACGCCGGTGCGGAATTCGATGCAGGAGAGGTGTCCCTCACCCACGGCTCGGAGGCTCATGACGAAGCGGGCCTCGCCCACCTCCAGCCCGCTCTGGTCGGGATGCAGCACCATTGACGGGTTGCACAGCGCCGCCGCTTCCACCGCGTACTCGTTGGTGAAGAAGGCGCCCATGAGCAGCCGGCGCTCGCCCGTGAGCGTGGCTCGGGAGCCGAGGCGGTGGGCCACGAGATCGAAATGACGCTCGAGGGTGTCGGTGAAGCCACGGTGACGGGAGGAGAAGTCGGCCAGGGTGCGCTGCAGGGCCTCGGTCACATCGCAGTCGGTCATGGCCAGGATCCGCTTGACGACGGCTGCGGCCCGCGAGCCACCTCCGGCGATGATCTCCTGGCCGGGCACGAACAGCCGGGTGATGACCCGGCGGGGATCGGGGTTCAGTTCGATCGGTGTTCTCGTCAACCAGGTCGCACCCCTCGGGGGGTTCACTGCCGGTTCCCGATCAGGAGGCCACCGTGTTGGAGGGTCGAGATCAGGGCGATGGTCGACTCGGCTCCCTGGTTCTCGTTGCGCCCGTTCGGTTCCAGTCCGTCGTATCCGCCGCCGGTGCCGGGGTCGAACATGGGGGTGTGGGAATCGTTGTCGCCGAGAAACCAGGCCACCGCCCGGGTCACCCCGGTGGCGAAGCGCTCGTCGCCGGTGAGGTCGAAGGCCCGCCCGCAGGCGTCGGCCAGACCCGCCGCCTCGATGGGCTGCTGGTCGAAACCGGGACGGGGGTCATCCGGCCCCAAGCCTCCGGCCGGGCTGAGGGAAAGGCGGCCCCCGGCCGTCTGGATGGTCAGGAGCCACTCCAAGAGCCGGACGCCCTCAGCCGTCAGCCGGTCGTCGTGGAGCCCCCAGCCCGCGGCCATGAGCGCCTCCGCCCACACGGCGTTGGCGTACGTCAGCCGGGGCTCGGGCCAGAGCCAGTCCCGCGGCCCGGCCGTTCCGGCGTCGGCCACGAGGGCACAGGACGGCCGGGCCAGGAGGTGGGCGGCGGACCGCAGCAGATCGAGAGCCCCGTCATGCCCGGGATGGCCGGTCAGGATCTCGGCGGCACCCAGGGCGGCGAAGGCCATCGTCCGCGGTGCACCGGCCCGGCACCCGGCGCCGGATTCGAAGTGGGTCAGCGCATCCTCCCGCAGCCGGGCGGTCGGACCCCGCACGGCGGCCGTCCCCGAGGCCCACAAGGACCGGCCCCACCAGTCGCCCAGGCTCGGTTCGTCGGTCCAGCGTCGGTCGTAGCCGAGCCGGTTGTGGCACGAGCCGTCGGGGGCCTGGGCGTGGTTGGCGAAGGCGAGATAGCGCTCGGCCAGAGACACGAGGGCGGCCGACGGCGAGGGGTCCCGGCAGATCACCACGAGCCCGCGGGACACGTCGTCGAGGCAATAGCCGCACTCCCGGCGGGGCACCGCGCCCCGGGCGTGCTCCAGCAGGCCCGTGTCGTCGCTCAACCGGTGCAGATGCTCGAAGGAGGGCTCCAGGCGGCTCACGCCACCGCGGAGGTCCGGGCGTCGACGACGGCTGTCGCCAGGCTTCGGTAGCCATCGGCGACCGCCGGCCACAGCAGATGCTGAGCCAGGGCGGCCGCCTCCTCGCCGAACCGGGCGGCCAGCCCGGGCTCGGTCAGAACGCGGCGGAGGGCCTGGGCCATCGCCGGGCCGTCGCCATGGGGCACGACCAGACCGGCTCCGCCACCGAGGAGCTCGACGGCGTGGGGGAAGCCGGTGGCGATCACCGGCTTGCCCGCGGCCAGGGCCTCGACCAGGACACCGGAGGTCACCTGCTCCCGGGAGTCGTAGGGGAGGAGCACCACGTCGGCCTCCTGGACCACGCGGCCGAGGGTGGCGCCATCGAGGTAGCGGGCATCGAACTCGACGAGATGGCCGATGCCCCGGGACGCGGCGCGGGCCCGGAGGGCGTGACGGTAGGCCTCGCCCTGCCGGAGGGCCACCCGGGGGTGGGTTTCGCCCACGACCAGGTAGCGGGGAGCCGGGTCCAGATCGACGAGCTCGGCCAGCGCGTCGATGCCCCATTCGATCCCCTTGCCCGGTCCGAGGAGCCCCCATGTGAGGATGGTGGGTCGCATCGCGGCGGCAGTCGACCTGTGCCGGGCCGCCGGCGGTACCCGGTTGTCCGGGGCTCCATGGGGGATGAGGGCGACGCGTTGCGGGTCGACCGGGTAGCCGGTCAGGAGGCGGCGGCGGGCGGTGGGGGTCATCACCACCACGGCGTCCGCTGCGGCCAGGACGCGTTCCAGGACCTCACGCTGATGGGCGGTGGGGTCGACGAGCACCGTGTGGAGCACCACGATGACCGGAACGGTGAGCTGGTCGAGGATGGCGAGGACCTGGTCGCCGTCCGGTCCGCCGTAGATCCCGTACTCGTGCTGGACGATGACGACATCGAATCCGCTGAGTACCTCCGCCGCCTCGGACTCACCTCCGGGCGAGCTGGCCACCAGGTGGTGGACGACCTCCGGCGGCTGGCGGCAGGAAACGTTCTCGACGATACGCACCACGCCGACGGCGCTCGGGGCGGGGCCGTCGCGGAGCTCGGCGAGCAGCGCGGCGGTGAAAGTGGCCAGGCCACATTCCGTGGGCGGGAACGTGGAGAGGAATCCGTAGCTGGCGGGCACGCGCTGGCTCCTGACTGGGATTGGCCGGCGTGTCCGGGGTCTTGGGACGCGGAGGGTACCTACAGTGGCATGATTCGTGTTGGCAGTCAGAACTTTACAACCGAAAGCCCGCCAGTGGGGTCGAGACCGTAAATGGGTCCAGGGGTGTATCCTGCAAGCTCAGAGTTGAGGAGGCGGCATGCCCGATAAATCACCCAAGAAGCCGAGCGCCAAGAAGCCGGCTGCCCACACGTTGAAGGAAAAGCGGCAGGACAAGAAGGACAAGCAGACAGGCAAGGGAGGCTTCGGCGGCTTGGGATCGTGAGCCTGCCTGTAAGGCTTTAGGCGATTTCCGCCTCCGGATATTTCCCAGGAGTCTCCGCGGAATATCGCTGGTAGAGGCGGGTCAGATGTTGCCGGCGGTCAGCCATGAATTCCTCGACGGTGATATCCAGCCATCTCCGCGCCGTCGGCGGGGTCATCCGGGGACGGCCCGCCCGGGTGGTGACCTCGGCCACCGCCGGTTTGGCTGATCCGTCCGACCGCCACAGGCCGAAGCTCCGCTCGTGGGGTGCCTCGTCGAACGGCGGCCGGTGGTGGAGGGCGGGGTCGTAGTCGGCAAAGCACCACAGCAGCGCCCCCGTGCAGCCGGCCCGGCGGAGCCCGTCGAGGGCCCTCCCGGTGTAGGTGGCAGCCGCCGATTCGCCGGTCAGCGTGCTGGGACCGGTCCCGGCCTGCTCGCCCGTGGGCAGCCCGAACTCCTCGAAGAGCACGTCCGCGCCTCCGGCCAGCCAGCGGGTGATGAGGGCGAGGAAGGGCAGGAGGCGGTCGTCCGCGGGCCCGTCGGCCCAGGCCGTGTAGGCGGGATAACCGTGCATCGACACCACTTCGCAGTGCCGCGCCACCTCCACCGGCCCGATGCGGCGGTCGTCTTCGAGATCCTCCATGTGGAGGCCGGTGGTGATGGGCCGGCCCGGATCGGCGCTCCGGATGGCGCTGGTGATGCGGTCCAGCCACGCCTCGGCCGCGCCGGCATCGGGCGGGATGGTGCAGTTCGAATTCTCGTTGCCGAGGTCCCACATCCACACACCCGGATGGCCGCTGAGAGCGCCGGCCACGGATCGGGCCAGGCGTTCCTGGGCGGCGACCATGGCGGGGTCGGAATACCAGTTCCTCAGGATCCGGCTACCTTCCGGCGCCGCGCCGGGCCTGACGACGCGGAAGCGGGCGTCACCGTCGGTTCCCCCGGTGGCCCAGTTCGGGACCCAGTTCACCCCGCTCATGTGGCCGACGAAGAGGGTGACGATCACTTCCACGCCCACCTCGACGGCGGCGTCGGTGGCGTCGACCAGGTTCCCCAGCACGTCCGGATCGATGGTCGTCTCATCGGGTTGGATGTCGGCCCAGCGGACGAACACGCGGACCGAGTCCAGCCCGGCCGAGCGGGCCCGGACGAAGTCCCGCCTGGTGGCCTGCGGGTCATAGTCCATCAGCCAGTCCATGGCCTTGTCGGCCGGCCAGTAGTTCACACCCAGGCGGAAGGCGTCGGGACGGGTCAGCACGAACCCAGCATCTTGTCGTAGGCCCGCAGGTAGTCGTCGATCATCCGGTGGTGGCCGAACCGCTCGATGGCCGTTTCTCGGATGGCTTCCCGGTCCAGTCCGGCGACCCTGCGCAGGGCATCCACCGCTCCGTCCACATCGCGGACGAGAAACCCGGTGCGGCCGTCGTCGACGAGTTCGGGCATCGACCCGCGCCGGAAGGCGACGACGGGCGTGCCGCAGACCATCGCCTCCACCACGCTGAAGCCGAAGGGTTCTTCGAAGCTGATCGGGTGGAGCAGGGCGAGGGCGCCGCCGAGCAGGGCCGGGCGCTCCTCGGGTCCCACGGCTCCGAGGAAGCGGACCCTCTCGCCGTCGACGTGGGGTGCCACTTCCTCGTCGAAGTAGCGCTGGTCCTGGATGATCCCCGCCAGCACCAGGGGCAGCCCGGCTCGCCGGGCCACCTCGATGGCCAGAGCCGGTCCCTTGTCCGGATGGATCCGACCGAAGAACAGGAGGTACTCACCGGCTGCCGTCCCGACAGGAAACGCGTCCGTGTCGATGCCATGGTGAATGGTGCAGAGGTACTCGAGCGCTGGATGGCGGTCGGCGTCGCTGATGGCCACATAGGCTCCGTGCCGGTTGTACTTCTCGTAGACGGGGACGATGGCGGGCGAGGAGAACCCGTGGATCGTGGTCAGCACCGGCGTGGAGACGAGCGCGCTGTAGGTCAGGGGGAGGAAGTCGAAGCTGTTGTGGATCAGGTCGAACTCCCCGGCCCGTTCGAACACGGCGGAGATGTGGAGGCACTCAGCGGCCTTGGGATCGACCGCCGGGTCCTCGGACCATCCCCGGGCGGCCGTGGCCGAGAGTCGGGCGGTGGTGAGTGAGTCGGCCGTGGCGAACAGGGTGACGTCGACGCCGCGAGCGGCCAGTCCTTCTGTCAGCAGTGAGGCGAACTGCTCCCAGGGCCCGTAGTGGCGCGGCGGCACCCGCCAGGAGATCGGCGCCAAGACGGCGACGCGCAGGCCCGTCAAGGAGTCCGTCAAGGGGTGAGGTTCACGGAAGACCGACACCAGGCGCCGTCGCTCTTCCTCAAACCGATGTGGCAGGTCATGCAGTAACCGGACGAGGTGTCCGGAGCCGCCTCGCGCCGCTTGCGGCGCAGGCCCTTCGGTGTCGCCACCGCCGAGACCTCACCGTCGCACCCCGGGCACATCGTCTCGTTCATGACTGCCTCGCCCGGCCCACGCCACCGATCAGCGCCTCACGGCACGGAGGGCACAGCCACCAGGTCGCCTCTCCGGCCACGGGGTCGTCCGGATTCCAGGCGGACGGCTTCCGGCACCGGCCGCACAGCCGGGTCCGCGGTGCCTCCTCGGAATCAACGGCTGGCACGGCGGGAATCTCGGCGACTTCGGCAGTGGCCTCGGTGTGGGCGGCCATGACGCTCCTCATTGTCGTGCTCAGAAGAGGCGTCGAGCCTGCACGGGGCGACAACCTGACGGTCGTCCTGCCCAAACGAGGCGTCCCCTCTAAACGGGATCACCCGACTGTAACAGCGGCCACCCCCGCCACCGCCCGAGGAGCGGCTCACCCGCCGGCCGCCGTGTGTCGCCACGGACACAGATGCGCCGTGGTGACGGCGAACGACGGGCGGCGTGTCGGTTCGTAGGTTGGCCGTATGCCCAGCGCCGATGGCGGGGCCGAACGAGAGAGAGGCGCCATGTCCGAGAGCACCTTCACCCGGAGCCCTGAGTTCGCCCGCTGGATCCAGATGGTCGGTGCCTCGGCGCGGTCCCGGCGCTCCTCCCTGCCCGAGGACAAGCCGGTCTACCGCATCTGAGTGGCGTCCGGTCGCCGGCGGACGATGGCGAGCGCGGTGGTCACGATCCAGAGGTCGACCAGGGTGAGGCCGGCCCGCTGGTAGAACCCGACCGGTTCCCCGGCGATGCTCGCCCCCAGGCAGGCGCCGGCGACGAGGCCCAGGGCGGCGGAGGCCCGGGCGGCCCACCGTCGCCCGGATCGGGCGAGAGCCGGGCTGGCCACGAGCGGTAGGGCAGCCATGGCCAGGTAGGTGGAGCCGGCGGCCACGGCGTGGGCCGCGTCGAGGCGATCGGAGAAGCCGAGAGGGGTGACCGCGATGCCGGCGCTGCCGGCGCCGGCGGCCACCGCCGCCAGCCACGCCCTGCCCGCCAGCGCCGACCGGAGCGGAACGGCGTAGACGGGCATGGCGGCGGCGAAGATGAGGAAGCTGGCGTTCATGAGCGGCCGGTAGGGAGCGCCGGCCGCGGCCAGCCGGCTGATCGGCTCCGTCAGCGGTGAGTAGCCGGGGCTGAGCGCCCCGGCCGTGGCCCAGCTGGCCACGAAGGTGACCGGTCCGGCGACGCCGGCCCAGGCCAGGTCCGGCCGCCCGGTTGGGATCCGCATCCCCAGATACTGGCGCGACCGCCCGCGGACATGCCCGCCGTTCCGAGGGGGACTACGTTCCCAGGAATGACCGAGGCATTGGACAGTGCCGTCCCCTGGGTGGCCAAGCACACCCGGAAGTACGTCGAGACCGGCGGTGAGGACGGTTACCTGTGGAACGGGGTGCCCACCCTGGTGCTGACCACCACCGGGCGGCGGTCGGGTCAGCTGCGGCGCAACGCGCTCATCTATGGCCAGGACGGCGAGCGCTACGTCGTCGTCGGCTCGCGGGGCGGCGACGACAACCATCCCCTGTGGTATCTCAACCTGGTCGAGAACCCGAACGTGGGTGTCCAGATCAAGAGCGACACCTTCGCGGCCCGGGCCCGGACCGCCAGCCCCGAGGAGAAGGCGCAGCTCTGGTCGCTGATGACGTCGATCTGGCCCGATTACGACCAGTACCAGGCGAAGACCGAGCGGGACATTCCTGTCGTCATCCTGGAACGGACCTGATCTCCCAGCGGTATTGTGCGCCGCTTGCCACTGACCAGAGGAGGCAGCGATGCCTGAACGCAACGAGTACGACCCCGGGGTTCCGTCCTGGATCGACATCGGCACCGACGTCGAGGGAGCGAAGCAGTTCTACGGATCGCTCTTCGGTTGGAGCGCCCAGGACGCCGGGCCGCCCGAGGAGACCGGGGGCTACGGGTTCTTCCTGAAGGATGGGAAGATGGTGGCCGGCGTCGGCCCCCAGCAGAACCCGGGCCCGCCCTTCTGGGCCACCTACATCTCCGTGGCCGACGCCGACGAGACGGCCAAGTTGGTCGAACAGGCGGGCGGCAACGTCATCGTGGCCCCGATGGAGGTGATGACCGCCGGGCGGATGGCGGTCTTCCAGGATCCCCAGGGTGCCTTCATCTCCGCCTGGGAGCCGGGTGAGCACCGGGGCGCGCAGGTCGTGAACGAGCCCGGCACCCTGGTGTGGAACGAGCTCAACACCCGCGACGTCGACGGATCCAAGGCGTTCTACACCGCCGCCTTCGGGTGGGACGCCAAGACGCACGAGGGCGGGCCGATGCCCTATACCGAGTTCAAGGTGGGCGGCGAGAGCATCGCCGGGTGCATGCCCATGCCGCCGATGATCCCGGCCCAGGTGCCGCCCCACTGGCTGGTCTACTTCGCGGTGGAGGACACGGACGCCACCGTGGCCCGGGCTTCGGAGCTCGGCGCCTCGGTGCGGATGCCTCCCATGGACACGCCGGCGGGCCGCATCTCTGTGCTCGCCGACCCTCAGGGCGCCACCTTCGCCGTCATCAAGATGGGCCCGGCCTAGCCATCGGACGAGGGCCCGCGGGCCAGGCCAGGCCGCGGGCCCTCACCGGCCGCCACCTCGTCGACCCGGAGACGATGTGGGGACGGGATCGAGCGCCCCCATCCGGTCGGGCCCGGCCGGCGCCGCGGGGGTGGTGCCCTGGTGGCGGCACAGCCGCCGGACCCGCCTCCTAGCTCTGTGCGGACATGGCACCATGGTGGCCCGACAGCCGTGTAATTTCGGGGCTCGAAGGCGGAGAGCGACTCAGGAGGCGGAGATGGCAGGGGAGAGGCGGAGAGTGCCGACCCGGACTTCCGCTTTCGGTGTCTCCCGCCGTGAGAGCCACGATGCCACCGGCTTCTACCGCCGGTTCGAGGCGCCGGAGATCTCGGCCGACAACACGGTGGCCGCCTGTCCGGTGAAGGACCAGCTCTTCGCCGGCGACAGCCGGGACATGTCCGTCCTGCCCGACGGCTGCGTCGCCCTGATGGTGACCTCACCACCCTACTTCGCGGGCAAGGAGTACGAGGAGTCCCTCGGCGAGGGACATGTCCCCGCCTCCTACCTCGACTATCTGGGGATGCTGCGGGACGTGTTCGCCGAGTGCCGCCGGGTGTTGGAGCCCGGCGGCCGTCTGGCCGTCAATGTGGCCAATCTGGGCCGCCGGCCCTATCGGTCACTGTCGGGTGAGGTCAGCTCCATGCTCGGTGACGATCTCGGGTTCCTGCTGCGGGGCGAGATTGTCTGGGTCAAAGCCGAGGGCGCCAATGGCAACTGCGCCTGGGGTTCCTACGCCTCGGCCGCCAACCCGGTGCTGCGCGACGTCACCGAGCGGATCGTGGTGGCCAGCAAGGGCCGCTTCGACCGGGCCGTCTCCCGCAAGGAGCGCGAGCGGCGGGGACTCCCGTCGCAGAACTCCATCTCCGGGGAGGATTTCCGGGCCTGGACCCTGGACACCTGGCGTATTCCACCCGAGTCGGCCCGGTCGGTCGGGCATCCGGCCCCGTTCCCGGTCGAGCTTCCCCGCCGGCTGATCGAGTTGTACAGCTACGTCGGCGATGTCGTGCTCGACCCGTTCTGCGGTGCGGCCCAGACCGCCCTGGCCTGCCTGCGGACCGGGCGTCACTACGTCGGCTTCGATATCGACCCGGACTACGTGGCCCTGGGACGGCGCCGGGTCGCGGCCGAGGAGGCCGGTCAGCGCCCCTGACGCTCCTCGGTGGTACCTGCGCGCTCCTCGGTCGTGACCGTCTCCTCCGGCCCCTCGGCGTCGACCACGTCGACCCGGATCGGTTCGTGCCCGGCCATGGCCCGATCGGTGGCGTCGACCTCGTCGCCCACCTCGTCGGCGCCGACCACCACGCCCTCCTCGGCGGCCAGATTCGCCGAGGCCTTCCGGCGGGGCTCGAAGAAGCCGCCCCCCACCAGGAAGCCGATCGTGCCGCCGAACACGGCTCCGACGAAGGCGGCGATCAGCAGGCGGGCGCCGACCTCCAGGTTGCCGCCGCCGAGGAAGTTGAGGGCCAGCGTGACCAACGCCCCGATCAGGGCGCACCCCACCGTCCACCTCGGGACGGAGCGGGCCATCTCCTTGGTGAAGGGGCCGACGCTGGGTCCGGCCCAGGCCTCGCCCGTCTCCTCGCGCATCTCACCCATGAGGGCG
>Ga0299907_10000045_pt1 | contig 40619 bp, 48 predicted proteins | sample RVTome_16_FD_198680 | JGI IMG/M metagenome (GOLD analysis project Ga0299907, IMG submission 198680) | Soil microbial communities from uranium-contaminated site in the Upper Colorado River Basin, Wyoming, United States - RVT152D67 (version 2) ...
GACGATGCAGTTGCGTTCCTCAACAAGTACCCAGTGTGTTGTACGGCTACTCCCTCGTTGCCCCACGCGACCACCGTGAAGCCGTCATGAGTGACTTCCCTCTCCCTGCATACCTCGCGCTCCAGCAGGTCGTGTACCGAGTTGGCAAGGCGCTGGCGAATGTGGTGCCTGCTGAGCGCCTCTATGTCATGAGCCTTGGAAGCCGACAGGGAAACCCGCACGTCCACTGGCACGTTGCACCGCTCCCCCCGGGAACGCCTTTCGAGCAGCAGCAGTTCGCCGCGCTTGACCGCAGCGACTACCTCGAGATGCCCGACACGGAAATGGCAGACCTCGGGCGTCGCCTGCGGGAGGAGCTAGCCCGTGAGCGCCCATGCTCTGGCCGAGATAAGGCGAATCCATCCTGACGAGGCGGAAGCTTCCGGGGGCGGCGGGCCTACGGGAGAGCGATACGGCACCCCTCGACGGCTCGCGGTCGTTTGGTGCAACCCCGGTGCTACCGGGAGCGTCTGCAACGGGCTGTGAGCGGTCGGCCTGCCGGGAACCGTGAACAGGCGGGAATCCCTGGTCAGACCCGGTTTCCCGCGAACGCTTGCGAACGCGTTGCAAGGGCCGCTGATAACTTCCCAAGCTCAGGGTCGCGGGTTCGATCCCCGTCGTCCGCTCTCTCTCCGGCCCGCAGGATTGGAAAAGGACGCCGAGCCGGGACGCGAGTAGGGGGAGCGCGTCCCGAGGGTCTGCGGCCAGCCCCTCTGCTCGGCGCCCGCCACTTAGTTCGAAGGCAGCTCACCGTTCCCTTGCGACGATTCGCCGAGGACCCTGCAGCCGAGGCGCGAGATTCGGCCCGAGACGGCTTGGGGTAACCTGACCGCTCTTCTGGACGTGTCCCGCGCTACTCCCTACCTGCTCTACGAGGACGTCGGCGCCGCCCTGGAGTGGCTGAGCCGGGCATTCGGGTTCCGCGAGCGCCTGCGCTTCCAGGGGGAGGACGGCGCGGTCACGCACGCCGAGATGGAGCTGGACGGCGGCGAGGTCATGCTCGGCTGGCCGGGACCTGACTACCGGAACCCCAGGCATCTGGGGCAGACGACGCAGCTAGTGCACGTCTACGTGGAGGACGTCGACGCGCACTTCGAGCGGGCGAGGGAAGTGGGAGCGGAGATCGTCTCCGAGCCGCAGGACCAGGAATACGGCGATCGCCGGTACGACGTCAAGGATCCCGAAGGGCACCTCTGGTCCTTCGCCCAGCACGTCCGCGACGTCACGCCGGAGGAGTGGGGCGCGACCCCGACGTAGCTGCGCGCCGAACTCGACCGGGTTCGGGTCTCCGTCTCATTGCCCTCCGCACGGGCGAAGAGAGACGCCAGCGTAGTCTCCCGCGGCGCCTCGTCGCGCGGAACGCCGCGCTCCGCGGGCGCGCGCAATCCCCGGTTTGAGGGCAGTCCGGCCGGGTAGGCGCCATACATGGCCACTCAGGCGGAACAGGAGACGTCGGAGCACGAAGAGCGGGACGACGCCGAGCCGGACGACGTGGAGAGCCTGCCCTACGACGGCGGCTTCGCCCGTCTCGAGCTTCCGGGAACCGAGCCGAGCGAGAGTAACGAGCCCTAACCGCTGCGCCGCTGCAGCTCTTGAAGCTGCGCCACGTAGGCGGAGAGCTCGGCCTCACGGCGCTCGATGCGTGCGGCGAGTGCTTCCAGCTCGCCCTCGCGCCGCTCGAGCTCGTCTTTCCGAACCTGCAGCTCCACGCCCGCGCGGAGCTGGCGGGCCTCGAACTCACTCTCGCGGTGGTCGAGCGCCTGGGTGCGTTCGCGGAGAGCGTCTTCCGCCTCCGCGAAGGAGCGATCCCGCTGGGCGACCCATCGTGTCCCCACCGCCGTCTCGGGCCCGAGGAGGTCGCTCTGGAAGTGCGCCAGCTCGCGCTCGCGTTCGGCGAGACGCCGCTGCTCGACGCTCACGCGGTCGCTCTTCTCGGTGAAGAGCCGCTCCCGCTCCAGCAGCTCGGCCTCCCGCTCGGCGAGCGCACGGACCCGCTGCTCGAGCTCGGCGGCGCGCTCCGCGACCTCCGAGCCCCGAGCGTCGAGGTCGGCGAGGACGCGCTCGAACGTGCGGTCGAGCTGCTCCTGCAGGGGCGTAAGTTCCTCGACGGAGCGCCGGCGCGCCGCCAGCTCCGCCTCGAAGCGCTCGACCTCGGCGCTCTCGGCGTCGAGCTCGTCGGCGCGCCCGGCGAGCGCGGCGCCACGCTCGTCCAGCTCGGCTGCGCTCCGGGCGAGGTAGCTCTCGAGAGAGCCCCTCAGCTTCGCGGTGACTCCTCCTGCAGGCATGCGGCCCTTCCCTCATCGGCTCGAAGGCCGCTTGCCTAAATCCCTTTCACCTGGGTAGGAAGCCTCCATGCGAGTCAGCCGGATCGTCGTCGTCCTCTACCTCGTCGTGGGCGTCATCGTCGCCGCCCAGGACGACTACTTCGAGAATCTGGACACGGTGAGGCGCGTGATCTCAATGCTCCTCGCCGTCATCCTCTGGCCGCTCGTCCTCGCGGGCGTCGACCTCCGGCTCAGGTAGCTACTCGAGGACGTGGCGGGTCGCGGCGAGCACGAGCCGGCCGGCTCGGCGGAGCTTCCGGGGCTTTACCCGCTCGATCTGGTCGCACGGCTGATGCCAGCACGGGTCCCAGCGCCACTGGATCCAGGCCGCCGAAACGCCTCCGCGCGTGAGGTCGTCGTGGTCGGACTGCCCGGTGTCCTGCAAGTACGTCGCACTGATGTCGAGTGCGCGGGCGCGCCTCAGGAGGATCCGAGCGGAGCGGTTGGGCGACGCCTCGAGGCCGCGCACGTGGAAGCTCGTGCCGACGCCCACCATGTCGATCGAGAGCGCCAGCCGCACGCCCTCCTTGACGTCCTGCGGTAGCGCGCGCGTGAACCGGAGCGAGCCGAGGTGGTACTGCGAGCCCGTCACCATTCGCTCCTCCGCGCCGAGGGCGGCGAACCGCACGCCCTCGGTCCCGCGCAGGTTGCGGGCGAGCTCGAGCAGGGTTCCCACCCCCGAAGCGTTGTCGTTCGCGGCCGGCGTGTGGTGGACGCCGTCGATGTGGGCCACGATGACGACGCGGAGAGGGCCGGGCGTCCGCCCGACGACGTTTCGCGACCTCTTTCCGTTGGGGAGCCTGAAGTGCTGGATTCCGACCGTGTATCCGAGCGCCTTCAAGCGCTCTTTCACCATCCTCACGGCCTGTCGCTCGTGCCGCCCGCCCGCCGGCCGCTGCCCGAAGGCCGCAACGCGACCCGTCCAAACCTTCGCCTTCTTGCCGGAAAACGCGGGAGCGGGCGGAGCGAGAGCGAGAGTCGCCAGAAGGCCGGCGACGGCCACCAGCCCGAGGACCGAACGACGCATCGTCGCAGCTTAGCGCGGTGCCCGGTTGCTATCTTCGCCCCGTGAGCGAGCGGCTGGAAGAGCTCCTGCGCGCGGCCTTTCCCGAGGCTCGCGAGCTCGCCGTCCTCGATCGCACGGGCGGCGGCGACCACTTCCACGTGACGGTGGTCGACCCGCGCTTCGGCGGCCTCACGCTCGTCGACCAGCACCGGCTCGTCTACGCTGCTCTCGACGAGCCGATGCGCGACGGCACCATTCACGAGCTGCGGATAACCACACGGAGCGAGACATGAGCGAGTTGAGAGAAAAGATTCAGGAGACGATCGAGAACGAGCCCGTCGTGGCCTTCATCAAGGGCACGCACGAGCAGGCCTACTGCGGCAACTCGGCACGGGCGCTGGACGCTCTGCGTGCGCTCGGCGCCTCGTTCACCGCCGTCGACGTGCTTCCAGACCCGCAGATCCGCCAGGAGCTCTCGGCGCTCTCGAGCTGGCCGACGATCCCGCAGGTCTTCGTCGGAGGCGAGCTCGTGGGCGGCGCCGACGTCGTCCAGGAGTTGGCCGCCACGGGCGAGCTCGAGGCGAAGCTCAACGAGAAGCTGGGGGAGACGTGGCGGCGCCCCGGCGAGGAGCGGACGGTGGCCGTCAGCGAGGGGAGCGGCTTCCGGCTTCTGCCAGGATCTCCCGGATAGCCTGGTGGCTCTCCTCGTTCGGCGACTCGCTGATGACGGTCGCCGGGCGGTCGAAGCGCGCGAGCGCGTCGCGGAGCGGCTCCGCGCGTAGCGTCCCCTCGCCGTACGAGAGATGCTTCGTCTCGTTGCGGTTCGCGTAGGCGATGTCGGAGAAATGGACGTGGAAGGGCGCGCCCGGCTCGAGGAGCTGGTCGGCGGCCCCGAGAACGCCGGCGAACGCATCCACGTCGAGGAAGCCGCCGTCCGTGACCGCGTGCAGATGGGCGAAGTCGAGCACCGGCCGGACCCAGTCGAGGCGAGCGGAGAGCCAGAAGACGTCCTCCGCCGTACCGAGCTCGCGCACGCGACCCATGATCTCGACCCCGAAGGGCACGGCCCGGCTCTTGCCCTCGAGCCGCTCGCGGAGCTCTCCAAGCTGCTCGGCTACCTCCTCGAGCGCAGCTTCGCGCTCGCGCCCGAGGAGGAAACCGGGGTGGAAGACGACGAGCTCGGCTCCGCAGGCGACGGCGATGCCCGCCGAGTGGTCGAGCATCCCGATTGCCATGCGGTACTTCTTGTCGCGCTCCAGGTGGCCGAGGAAGCCCGGAATGGGCGCGTGCACGGAGAGCGCGATCCCGGCCTCGCGGGCGAGCTCGCCGTAGCGCTCGGCCCACGGGTAGTCCATCCAGAATCCGCCCTCGAAGTCGATCTCGCAGGCTCTGTAGCCGCGCTCGCGAAGGAGCCCGACCGCCGCCTCGGGGCTCTCCCGGCTGGGCACGCGCGCCGGGCCGACGCGGATCTCGCCCATGCCGCCAGCCTAGCGCGGGCCGGCCCGGTGTCCGGCGTAGCCCTGCCCGGTGCGGGGCACCGGGCATGTCCCTCCTGGCGGCCAGCGCCCGAGAAACGCCGCTGGACCGCGAGCCTCTGGATGCGGGCTCTCGGGGCGTGGGCGGTCTGGTCGTCGTTGCGGACACGCCTCGGTGCCAGGCACGGGGCGCGCGTCTTCAGCTCCGTGTGTGAATGCAAGACCTGACCCCGCGCGTCCTTTCGCGCCACAGGGCCCGCGGGGCTCAGCGCGAGTCGGCCCGCGCGCAGCCCTGCCCGGTGCCAGGCACCGGGCGTGTCCTTTCGCGCCACGGTCTCGCGGGGCTCCGTCCGACGCGCTCAGTACGTTCTCTCCATGGGTAAGCGACCGACGCGGATCGAGCTCCTTGAGCTGGACATCGACCTCCGCCTGGCCGACCTCTGGAGCGAGGCGTGCGGCGTGGGCGAGTGGAACCTCGAGGTCGTGGCGGCGTTTCTGCGCGCGGCGTACGGCAAGGGCTACTGCGACGCCCTCACCGAGGACGCCCCGGGGAGCCTGTGCCGCGACCACGGCTACCGGATCCCCGAGCGCCGGCAGACGGCGCCTGCGACCGATTAGCCGGGCCGCACGCCGGTAGACTCGGGGCGTGGCCAAGCGGCGCAGCCCGGCGCGCCTCGTCGTCGCGCTCTCGATCGCGGCGGTTCTCGCCGTCTTCCTGCTCTACACGAGCTTTGCGGGCGGCGCGACGCCGTCGCTGCGGCCGAGCCAGCTCGCAGACCATCCCGGCGACGTCAGCCTCGCCGGCCGGGTCGTCGGGCCCGTCAGCGGAGACGCGCGCGGGGACGGCCTCCGCTTCACCCTCCGCGACATCGACGGCACCGCAACCGTGCCGGTCGTGTACACGGGCTCCGTCCCCGACCTCTTCGAGACCGGCCGTCACATCTACATGCGCGGTGAGCTTCGGAACGGCGTCTTCGTCGCCGAGAAGGACTCGCTCGTGACGAAGTGCCCGTCCAAGTACGAGCCGAAGGAGTCCTAGCTTGCCGGAGCTCGGCCGGGCCGCGCTCGTCGCCGCCCTCGGGCTGATCCTCTACGCCGCTCTCGCGGGCGGGTACGCGGCGTTTTGCCGCCGCCGGCGCCTCCTCGATTCCGCCGCAAACGCCCTCCTCGCCGGCTTCGCCGCGACGGGTGTCGCCTCGCTCGTCCTCTTCGCCGCTCTCGCCGGCCGCGACTTCACGTTCGAGTACGTCGCACGCGGCACGAGTCGTGAGCTGCCCATGGGCTACACGCTCGCAGCCTTCTGGAGCGGCCAGGCCGGCTCGCTCCTCCTCTGGCTTCTCGTCCTCACGGGATCGGCCTCGGCCGCGGTCGCGCTCAACCGGGGGCTCGTCCGCGACGTCCTGCCCTGGACGGTGCCGATCCTCGGCGCGGTCGCAGCCTTCTTCGCGATCCTGCTCGTCTTCGTCGCCAGCCCGTTCGCCACGCAGGCGGCGCCGGCGGACGGCGCGGGCATGACCCCGAGCCTCCAGAACCCCTACATGATGATCCACCCCCCGATGCTCTACCTCGGCTTCGTGGGCCTGACGATCCCGTTCGCCTTCGCCATGGCCGCCCTCGCTTCGAAGCGGATGGACGAGCGCTGGATCGTCGCCACCCGCCGCTGGACCCTGGCCGCCTGGACGTTCCTCGGCTTCGGGATCCTCCTGGGCGCGAAGTGGGCCTACGAGGAGGTCGGCTGGGGCGGCTGGTACGCCTGGGACCCGGTCGAGAACGCCGCGCTCATGCCCTGGCTCGTCGCCACGGCCTTCCTCCACTCCGTGATGGTGCAGGAGAAGAAGAACATGCTCCGCGTCTGGAACGTCGTGCTCGTCGCGGGCGCGTTCGGCCTCTCCCTCTTCGGCACCTTCCTCACGCGAAGCGGCGTCATCAACTCGATCCACAGCTTCACGCAGTCCTCCATCGGGCCCTGGTTCCTCGGCTTCATCGCCGTCGTGGCCGCTGCGTCCATCGCGCTCATCCTCGTGCGCCTTCCGAGCTTGCGCTCGCGCACGCGCCTCGAGTCTCTCGTCTCCCGCGAGGCGGCCTTCCTCTACAACAACCTTTTCCTCGTCGCCCTCGCCCTCACCGTGCTCTGGGGAGTCGTCTACCCGCTCGTGTCGGAGGCGGTCCGCGGCGTCGCGGTCACGGTCGGCGCGCCCTACTACGACTTCTTCGCCGTCGTCTTCGGGCTGCCTCTCGTGCTCCTCATGGGCATCGGCCCGCTCGTGGCGTGGCGGCGCGCGTCCCTCCGCGCGCTCGGCGTCTCCCTCCTCTGGCCGGCGGGAGTCGCGCTCGTCGCCGGCGCCCTCCTGCTCGCGCTGGGCGCGGGCTCGAGCCCAGCCGGCCTCGTCGGCTACACGTTCGGTTCCTTCGTGCTGGCCGCGATCGTGCTCGAGTTCGCCCGCGGGACGCGCGCCCGCAAGGCGCTCGGCGGGGGAGGCTGGCTCGCCTCCTTCGCCGGCCTCGTCGGCCGCAACAGGCGCCGCTACGGCGGCTACCTCGTGCACGCGGCCATCGTCCTTCTCCTCGTCGGCGCGGTTGGCATCGGAGGCTTCTCGACGACCACGGAGGCGAGGCTCGCGCCGGGCGAGTCCCTCGAGGTGGGGGGCTACCGCCTCCAGCTGCTCGGCAGCGACCAGCGGCGGGGAGCGAACGCCGAGGAGCTGCGCGCCGACCTCGCCGTCTTCCGCGAAGACGAGCAGGTCGGAACCGTCTCGGCAGGGAAGAATCGCTACCTGGCCGAGCAGCAGACCTCGAACGAGGTCGCCATCCGCACGGACTGGCTGCGAGGGGAGGACCTGTTCGTCATCGGCGACCAGTTCAACGAGGACGGCTCCGTCTTCCTCAAGGTGCTCGTGAATCCCCTCGTCAACCTCATCTGGCTGGCCGGGCTCGTCTTCGTCGGCGGCTCGCTCGTGGCCATGTGGCCCGACGCACGCGAGCAGCGCCGCCTGGCGGGGCGCCTCGCGCTCGCGCGCGCCTAGTCGTGGAGGCCGCCGCGCTCCTCCTTGCCGCGGGGCTCACGATCGCCCTCGTCCTCTTCGTCGCGCGCCCCTTCCTCCGCGACCCCGTGAGCCGGGCCGACCGCTCCGACGAGGACGATCCCGCCGCCGCGGAGCGCCTCAGCCTACTCGAGGAGCGCGACCGGGCGCTCGCCGCCCTGAAGGAGCTCGAGTTCGACCACCGGACCGGCAAGGTCTCGGACACCGATTACCGAGAGCTCCTTCGGCCGCTCCGTCGCGAGGCTGCCGAGGCGCTGCGGGCTCTCGAGACTAAAGAGGCCGGTCAGAGGGAACGAGTGAGGACGAATGTCCGCAGTTGAGTGCGCCAACTGCGGCTCACGCGTGCCTCAGGCGAGCCGCTTCTGCCCCGAATGCGGCCGGCCGCTCGCCGCCGACGCGTCTGCCACCGCGGCTTACGAACTGCGGCGACGCCTCTGGCCTCCGGATCCCCTTCTCCTCGTGGCCGTCCCCATCGGCGTCGGCGCGAGCATCCTCTTCGTGGGCGGCGAGCGGGTGTGGGGGCTCGTCGTGTTCCTGCTCGCCGTACTCATCGCCGTCGTCGTCTTCCTCGTCCGGCGCGAGGTGGAGCGCAGAACCGCCCGCACGCGGCTGGCCGCGCTCGGCGCGCGCTTCTCCGCCCATCGCGGCGTCTTCACCGCTCGCTCTCGCGGTCAGCTCGAGCTCTTCCGGGTCAGGCGCGAGCTGGCCGAGCTCGAGGCCCAGCGCGCCCGCTCGTACGCAGATCTCGGCCGAGCCGTGTGGGAAGAGGACGAAACGGGCATGGAGGCGGCGAAGACCGCGCTCGGCGGCCTCGCCGAGCGCGTCCGGGAGAAGGAGGCTGAGATTCAGGGAATGATCGAGCAGATGGACGAGCGCGTCCGCCGTGCCCAGGCGGGCGTCGCCGTGACGGAGAAGATGGAGTCGCCGCCGGAGCCGGCGCGCGTGCCCGAGCCCTGGCCGCCGCCCGACGAGGGCGACCCGCCGGAGCCGGCGATCGTGCCCGAGCCCTCTCCGGACGCACCGCCGCCGGAGCCGGAACACCCGCCCACGCCGCAGGGGAAGCGGCGCGCGAAGAAAGCCTAGCCGGGCTCTTCGGCCAGCAAAATCCCTCCATTTCGTGTAGAAAGCCGTCTCGCAAGGAGGCTAACCCCCCGCCCGGGGCGCAGGGACGTCCGCGCCCCCGACGAAACTCTCCCAGGTGCAGGACGCACGCCGCATCCGTCTGCTCGCAGCCGTCGCCGGCGTCGTCCTCGTCCTCGGGGTCCCCTCGGCCCTCGCCCAGTCGCTCTCAGAGCAGCAGGACGACCTCGGCACGAGAATGTCCGGCCTCCGCGCGGACATCGAGGCGGCCAAGGCGGAGGAAGGCGTCCTCTCGACCGAGATCGAGGCGGCCAGCACGCGAATCGACGCCCTCGCAGGGGACATCGACTCCCTCGCGACGCGGATCGCCGTCCTCGAGCAGGAGCTCGCCGAGCATCGAGCCCGGCTGAGCGAGCTGGAGGATCTGTTCGAGCGGCAGACGGCCGACCTCGAGCACCTGAGGCGCCAGTTCGCGACGGCGCAGAGCATCCTCGAGGAGCGCCTCGTCGAGCTCTACCAGCAGGGCGAGGAGGACTCCCTCGGGATCCTCCTCCAGGTGCAGAGCCTGACCGACCTGCTCGAGCAGATCGAGTACTTCGACGACATCGGGCGCCAGGATCGGGCCATCTCGGACGACCTCGAGCGCCTCAAGGGCGAGATGCGCGTCGCCCGCCAGAAGACGGGGGCGACGAAGGCCAGGGTGGCCGAGGCAACGGCCGTGATCGCCGACAAGACGGCCGAGCAGATCGCGGCCCGCGCGGCTCTCGTCGCCGAGCAGAGCGCTCTCGACGCGGCCCGGGAGAGCAAGCAGGGCCTGCTGGCGAGCACGAGGGAGCACCGCCACGAGGCCGAGGAGGACCTCGAGGCGATGCAGGCCGCGAGCGCGTCGCTGGCCGCGAGGATCCAGGCCGCTCAGGCCGCCGCGGCCGAGAGCGCCCCCTCGGGCGGCTCCAGCGGGAGCGGGGTCTCCTCGAGCGGGTTCATCTGGCCCGTCAGCGGCGTCGTCACGAGCGGCTTCGGCTGGCGCTGGGGGCGGATGCACGAGGGGATCGACATCTCCGCCCCGGGCGGCACGCCGATCCGCGCCGTCGCGGCAGGCACGATCATCTTCTCGGGCTGGATGGGCGGCTACGGAAACCTCACGGTCGTCGATCACGGGACTGGGCTCGCGACTGCCTACGCGCACCAGTCGGCCGTCTACGTGAGCGGCGGGTCGGTGTCGCAGGGGACCGTGATCGGCGCGGTCGGCTGCACGGGAAGCTGCACGGGCAACCACCTCCACTTCGAGGTGCGCGTGAATGGATCGGCCGTCGATCCCATGGGCTACCTGTAGCCGGCGGCCCGCCCCCGACCCGGCATAATTTCGTCACGAGCGTGACGATGTCGCAGGAGCCGAAAGGCCTCGCGGGCGTGCGCGACCGCCGTCCCGACGAGCCTCACATCTGCCTGCTCCTCGACGTGGCTCGCCAGCACGTGGGGCACGTGGAGACGGTCTCTTGACCGGTCCGGGGCACAGCCACGCGGCCGACAGCCGGAAGGCCGACAGCCGCGGGCTCGCACTCGCGCTCGCGCTGACGTCCGCGTACACCGTCGCGGAGGTGGTCGGCGGCCTGCTCACGGGGAGCCTCGCGCTGCTCGCGGACGCAGCTCACATGCTCTCGGACAACATCTCGCTCGCGGTGGCGCTGTTCGCCATCTGGCTGGCGGCCAAGCCGACGTCGCCGGAGCGGACGTTCGGCTACAAGCGAGCCGAGATCCTCGCGGCGCTGGCGAACGGCGTCACGCTGGTCGCCATCTCGATCTGGATCTTCGTCGAGGCGTACCACCGCTTCTCCGATCCGCCGGAGGTCCTCGCAGGCTGGATGCTCGTGGTGGCGGCGATCGGCCTCGTAGTGAACGTGACGGCAGGGCTGATCCTGTGGCGTTCGCGCGGCGTGAGCATCAACGTCGAGGCGGCGTTCCGGCACGTGCTCGCCGACCTCCTCGGCTCGTTCGGCGTCATCGCCGCGGGGCTCCTCATCCTGACGACCGGGTGGCTGCCGGCCGACGCGCTGATCAGCGTGCTCATCGGCGTTCTCGTCCTGGCGAGCGCGTGGACGATCCTCCGCGACTCTACGCGCATCCTCCTCGAGGCGACGCCGGAGGGCGTCGACGCGCGCGCCGTGGGGGAGCGTCTCGCCGAGGCGGACGGCGTCGTCGAGGTGCACGACCTGCACATCTGGACGATCACGTCCGGCTTCCCGGCCCTCTCGGCGCACGTGCTCGTGGGCCGGAGCGAGGACTGTCACGGCAGGCGGCGTGAGCTCGAGAAGCTGATCCACCGGGAGTTCGGAATCGAGCACACGACGCTTCAGGTGGACCACGTCGGCGACGAGCACAGCGTCATCCAGCCCGTTCGCTTCCTCTCGCGCGAGCCGGCGGAGCAGCAGCGGCCGTGAGCACCCGCGAGCTGCCCTTGCCGGCCGTTTGAGCCGAGGGCCGGCGGGGCCGCCGCCCAAGATCAGACGAAGATCGCCACGAGCACGACCGCGACGACGACCGCCAGCGCCAGCCAGGCCCACCAGAGCGCTCGAAACGCTCTCCGCTCCCCGGCCCGCGGTCCTGGCTCCGGCGTGTACGGGTCCTCCGGCGGAGGAGGCGGGGTCGAGACGTCGCCTTCGCGCTCCATACGACCATGGTCCCCGCAGGCCGGCGAGAGGAAACGCCTGGAGGAGGCTCAGCTCGCCGCGAGCAGGTGGATGTCGGGCAGGCCGCGGAAGCGCTCGCCTACGTGGAAGCCGTAGCCGACGTAGAACTCGTCCGGGACCGTGAAGCCGACGTAGCGGATAGGGAGGTCGTCGACGAGCCGGCGGTAAGGGCGGTCGAGCAGCGTGCAGACGGCGATGCCCCGTGGGTCGCGCAGGGCGAGCGTCTTGACCACGTAGTTGAGCGTGAGGCCTGTGTCGACGACGTTCTCGACGAGCACCACGTCGCGATCGCCGATCGCGAGGTCGAGGTCCTTGAGCAGGCGGATCCGCGAGCGCCCGCCGAGGCCGCCGTCGTATCCGGCGAGGACGAGGAAGTCGAGGGCGTGGGGGATGGGCGTCGCGCGCGAGAGGTCAGCGGCGAACATGAACGCGCCCTTGAGGATGGTGACGAGCACCGGCTCGCGATCCGCGTAGTCGCGAGCGAGCTCGCCTCCGAGCTCGGCGACGCGGGAGCCGATCTCCCCCTCGGAGAGGTAGATCTCGCCGGGACGGGGGCCGCCCGGGTCTATGAGGCGAGGTTCAGGCCGTATTTCTGGGCTAGGCGGTCGAAGTCGCGTTTCGTGAAGAGCTTGATCTTGACGTCCGGATAGCGCTCGCGGAGCTTCCTGATCTTGCGGTTCTTGCGCGTGATGAGCGACTGCTTCATCACCGTCACCTCGAGGTAGACGTCCTGCTCGGGGAGCCAGAAGTCGGGCGTGAACGCTTCGAGCACGCGGCCCTCCTCGTCCTCCTCGAGGACGAAGGAGCGCGGCTCGTACTCCCACCGGATCCCGTGGAAGTCGAGGATGCGGGCGCACTCGGCCTCTGCCTCGTTGACGAAGGGCGGACCGGCACCGGAAACTGCCTGGAAATCGCCGCTTTCTGAGTCCATCCACCCTCAACGGTAGCAGTCACCCCGGACGACTTCGTCCTACAATCTGCAAGAGGTCGTCGGCTGTCGGACTGGGGAAGGGCTCGGTGTTCCGGATCGCGCACATCTCGGATCTCCATTGCGGATCCCCGTACTTCGTCCCCAACCTTGCCGACCGGGCGATCATGGAGATCAACGAGCTCGAGCCGGACATCGTCGTCTGCTCGGGGGACCTGACCGCCTTCGGCTTCCAGCAGGAGTACGGCGAGGCGAAGGCCTACCTCGACCGGATCGAGTGCGAGCAGCTCGTCGTCATCCCCGGGAACCACGACTCGCGCAACGTCGGCTACATCCACTTCGAGGAGCAGTTCGGCGAGCGCAACCAGGTCCTGCAGCAGGAGGGCGTCACGGTCGTCGCCGTCGACTCGACCGAGCCCGACCTCGACCACGGCGTCATCGGCCGGGGCCGCTACCGGTGGATCGAGGAGCAGTTCGGGTCCCCGGCCGACTTCCGCATCTTCGTCCTCCACCACCACCTGCTGCCCGTGCCGGGAACGGGCCGCGAGCGCAACGTCGTCTACGACGCGGGCGACGTGCTCGAGGTCCTCCAGCACTGCGGGGTCAACCTCGTCCTCTCGGGCCACAAGCACGTCCCCTACGCGTGGCGCCTCGAGAACCTCTTCGTCGTCAACGCGGGAACCGTCTCGACCCTCCGGCTGAGGGGAAAGACCCGCGCCTGCTACAACGTCGTCGAGATCGAGAACCGGCACGTGAGCGTGTGGCGCAAGTATCCCTTTCACGGCCAGGAGCGGATCATCCAGTTCTCGGCCGACACGCTCGAGTACGAGAAGTACACCGCCCGCATCGAGACGGAGGTCACCCAGCGAACGTGAGAGCCCTGGCGCTCGTCGACGGCGAGCACTACCCGGAGGTCGTGCGCGCCGCCTTCGCGGAGCTTAGCCACGACGTTGTCGGCGCCGTCCTCCTGGGGGGCGGCGAGAAGCTGCGCGGCGTGCCCGACTACGGGGTGCCGCTGCACGCCGACCTGGCCGAAGGGATCGAGGCGAGCGGCGCGGAGGTCGTCGTCGACCTTTCGGACGAGCCGGTCGTGGGGCCGCGGACGCGCTTCCGGCTGGCCTCGAGGACGCTGGCGGCCGGAGTTCCCTACGAGGGAGCCGACTTTCGCTTCGAGCCGGTTCCCTTCGCGCCGCTGGACGTGCCGGCGCTCGCCGTCATCGGCTCGGGCAAGCGGGTGGGCAAGACGGCCGTCGCGGGCCACGCCGCCCGCCTCCTCGCGCGCACGAGGAACGTGGTCGTGGTCGCCATGGGCCGGGGAGGGCCGCCGCATCCGGTCGTCACGGAGGCCTCGCCGACGGTCGAGGATCTCCTCGGCCTCTCCCGCGCGGGCGCGCACGCAGCGTCGGACTACCTCGAGGACGCCGCCCTCGCCGGCGTCGTGACCATCGGCGCACGCCGCTGCGGCGGCGGCCTCGCGGGCCGACCGTTCGTCTCGAACGTCGAGGAAGCGGCACGCCTCGCGGCGTCGCTCGGCCCCGAGCTCATGCTCCTGGAGGGAAGCGGGGCGGCCGTACCCCCGGTCGAGGCCTCGCGCCGGATCCTCGTGGCGGGGGCCCACCAGGATCCGGAGACGGTCGCCGGCTACCTGGGCGCGTACCGACTGCTCATCTCGGACCTGGTCGTGATGACCATGGCCGAGGAGCCGCTGGCGACGCCTGCGCAGGTGGCCGCGGTGCGAGCCGCTGTGGCAGACGTGACAGGGATCCCGGTCATCGCCGCGGTTCTCCGCCCCCGGCCGGTCGAGCCGGTCGCCGGCAGCCGCGTGGCCGTCTTCACCACCGCCCCGGGCGCGATCCACGAGCGCCTCCGCGAGCACCTCGAGCGCGAGCACCGCGCGGAAGTCGTGCTCCTCTCGGGAAATCTCGCGCGCCGCGAGGATCTGCGCGCGGAGCTCGACTCGCGGGCTGCGCGCGCCGCCGACACTTACCTCGTCGAGATCAAGGCGGCCGCCATCGACGTCGTCGCGGAGGCCGGGTCCGAGCGCGGGATCCCGGTCGTGTTCGCCGACAACGAGGTGCTTCCGCTCGAGGGCGAGCCGGACCTCGACGAGCGGATCGAGGCGCTCGCAGCCGCTGCCACCTCGGAAAGGGTGTTGGCGTGAGCAGCAACGACCGCCGACCTCCGGAGGCCGTCGTCTCCTCCGAGGCGATGCTTCCGTACTCGAAGGGCCTGATGGCGAGGACGCTCATGGCGACCGGGATGGGGCCCGAGCGCGCCTACGAGCTGGCCCGCCTGGTCGAGCGGGAGCTGCGGCGCGGCCGGGAGCGCGGGTCGGCGAGCGCGGAGCGGGTGTTCGACGTCGCCGCCGAAGTCGTGGCGCAGCACGAGGGCGACGAAGCCGTGCGCGCGCTGCGGCGCCTCCAGGCGCTGCGCGAGCTCGACCTGCCGCTCGTCCTGCTGATCGGTGGAGCGACCGGAACCGGGAAGTCGACGGTCGTGACGGAGGTGGCGCACCGCCTCGGCGTCACGCGCGTCACCTCGACGGACATCGTCCGCCAGACGATGCGCGCCTTCTTCTCGCGCCAGTTCATGCCCTCGATCCACCACTCGAGCTTCGAGGCGGGCCCGGCCGTCGAGGTGCCGGAGGGAGAGGAGGCCAATCCCGCGCTCATGGGCTTTCTCGAGCAGACGCGAAACGTGCTCGTCGGCGTGCGCGCGGTGATCGGGAGGGCACTCGAGGAAGGGCACTCGCTCGCGCTCGAAGGCGTCCACCTCGTCCCGGGCGCCCTCCCGCGCTCGTACGACGGCGCCGTCGTCTGCCAGTGCCTCCTCGTCATCGAGGACGAGGACGAGCACGCGCGGCACTTCTGGATCCGCGACTCGGCCTCGGAGGGGCTGCGTCCCATGGAGAAGTACCTCGGTGCGCTCCCGGACATCCGCCGGATCCAGGAGTACCTCGTCGACCGGGCCGAGCGGGCGCACGTGCCGGTGGTCGAGAACACCCGCATGGAGAGCGCGGTCGACGAGGTCATCAGCCTCGTGCTCGGCGAGGTCGAGCGGGCGACCGATCAGACCCGCTCGTGAGCACGGTTGAGTCCCTCTGCAACTGCGTCGCGTACGCCGGCGTGACGGAGCGGGCGGCGCTGGCGAGCGCCCGCTGGCTGGGGCGCGGCGACGTGAGCGGAGCGGAGGACTCGGCCTCGACGGCGATGCGAGAGGCCCTCGAGCAGCTTCCGATCAGCGGACGGATCGTCGTCGGGGGAGACGAGGCCGACGACCCGCTCGCCCTGGACGCCGTGCTCGGCAGCGGGGGGAGCGACGTCGATCTCGCGGTCGACCCGCTCGAAGGCCGGAGCGTCGTCGCGCGGGGTGACTACGGCGCCATGGCCATGATCGCCGTGGGCGAGGCGGGAAGCCTCCCCCGCCTGCCGCAGATGTACATGCGCAAGATGGCCGTGGGCCCGGTCGCGCGCGGCAAGATCGACCTCAACCGCCCGGTGGCCGACAACATCCGCGCGATCGCCGACGCCTTCGGCCGCCAGCCCGCGGACATCACGACGATCGTCCTCGACCGTCCGCGCCACCACGACCTCGTCGAGGAGATCCGCGCCGGCGGCTCCCGCATCAAGCTGATCCAGGACGGCGACGTGACAGCCTCGATCACCGCGGCGATCCGCGGCACGAACGACCACTTTGCGATCGGCATCGGCGGGGCGCGCCAGGCCGTGCTCGCGGCCGCCGCCCTCCGCTGCCTGGGCGGCGAGCTCCAGGCCCAGCTCTGGCCGACGACGCGCGGCGAGATCGAGCAGGCCGCCGAGTACGGCATCGACGACGTCTCCAAGGTGTTCACGACCGACGAACTGGCCCCGGGCGAGGTGATCGTGGCGGCGACGGGGGTCACGAACGGCGACCTTCTGCGCGGCGTCAGGTACTTCGCCGACAGCGCGCGCACGCACTCGATCGTCATGTGTACGCGCCACAACTGGGTGCGCTTCGTGGACGGGATCCATTTCTTCGCCCGCGAGCGGCGCGAGGAAGTGCGTCTCCTCGGCTGATGCTCGACCGGCAATTGCCGCATTCGCGGCTGGCTGCGACACGGCGCCGGATCGCCGCGCTCGCCCTTGCCCGTACTGAACCGTACGGGGTGCGGACGATCACGACGCCCGGCTTGGTCGCACCCGTCCCCGACGAGCACGCCAATCACCGGCCGAGCATCTAAGCTGGTGGCATGCCTACGCGCGAGGACGTCTTCGAAGCGCTGCGGGTCGTCGAGGACCCGGAGCTGGGCATGGACATCGTCGAGCTCGGCCTTCTCTACGACGCTGCGGTCGAGGACTCGAAGGTGCACGTCACCTTCACGCTGACCTCGATGGGCTGCCCGGTCGGGCCGATGATCGAGCAGCAGATCAGGGAGACCGTCGAGGGCATGGAGGGAGTCGAGCAGGTCGAGGCCGAGCTCACGTGGGACCCGCCCTGGTCGCCGGAGAAGATGTCCGAGGACGCCAAGTTCATCCTCGGCTTCGGCTAGTAGCAGCCGTCAAGCGTCGCGAAGCCGCTGCCGATGGAGAGACTGGTGCTCTCCTTCGTCGCCTTCACGTTCGTGGCGCTCTTCCTCGTGGTCGGCGTCGGGCTGCTCGTCCGCGCGTACGTGGAACGCGGACGGATCCGGCGTCAGGCCCGGCAGTAGGAACGCGGGCCTCCGGTCCCTCCCTCCCGGCTTCTGATCCGAGCCCTACGCGGGGATCCTGAGCACGACCTTGCCGAGCTGGCGGCCCTCCTCGAGGTACCGGTGCGCCTCGGCCGCCTCCGCGAGCGGGAACACCCTGTCGACGACGGGTTTCGCCCGCCCGCTCGCCACCAGCTCGTAGGCGCCCTCGAAGTCGGCCCGCGTGCCCATCGTGGAGCCGAGGATCGTCAGCTGCTTCCACCAGATGCGGTGGAGGTTCGCGGGTGGGTTGGGGCCACTCGTCGCACCGCAGACGGCGATGCGGGCGCCCGGGGCCGCCACCTGGAGCGACGTCTTCCACGTCGCTTCGCCCACGTGCTCGACGACGACGTCGGCGCCGTGGCCGCCGGTCGCCTCCTTTACCGCGTCGGCCACGTCCCCGTCGGCGTGGTTGACGGCGGCGTCCGCACCGAGCTCTCGGGCGCGGGCGAGCTTCTCGTCGCTCGAGGACGTGACGACGACTCGGCCACCCAGGGCCTTGGCGATCTGGAGCGCCGCCGTCCCGACTCCGCCGCCGATGCCCCACACAAGCACCCATTCGCCCTCGCGGAGCCCCGCCCGCGTCACGAGCATGCGGTAGACGGTCTCGAAGACGAGGGGGAAGGCGGCAGCTTCCTCGAAGGAGACGCCGCCGGGAAGCGGGTGGAGGTATTCGGCCGGAAGGGAGATCAGCTCCGCGTGGGTCCCGTCCATGTGCTCCCCGACGATCCGCGTCCCCTCGTCGAGGCCGGGGTTGATCACGACCTCGTCGCCCTCCGAGAAGCGCTCGACGCCCTCGCCGAGCCCGACGACGACGCCGGCGCCGTCGGCGCCGAGGATGCGCGGCTTCGGCACCGAGGGAAGTCCGCGCCGCAGCCAGAGGTCGAGGCGGTTCAGCGAAGCCGCTCTGAGCCCGATCAGCACCTCACCCGGCGCGGGAGCCGGATCCTCGACGTCCTCGTAGCGGAGAACCTCGGGCCCGCCGTCCTCGTGGATGCGCACCGCCTTCACGAGCCGCCCATCCTACCCCGCAAACGCCGGTGCTACCTTGCGCTCGAGATGACGAGCGCCGAGCTGACGCGGCGGGCCGAGGAGCTGGGGATCGACGTCGTCGGCGCCGCTCCGGCGGAGGCCTACGAGGAGACGGAGCGGCACATCCGCGAGCGTCGCGCCCGCGGTCTCTTCGCCGACATGCGCTTCACCATGGCCCAGCCGGAGGTCTCCTGCCACCCCGAGACGCTCCTCCCCGGCGCCCGCACGGTCGTCTCGGCGGCCCTCTCTTACTTCGCTCCCGGGCCTGAGCCCGAGCGGGGAGAGGGGCGCCTGCCCCGCTACACCTGGTGGGACGCCTACGACTCCCTGCGCGAGAAGCTCGAGGCCCTCGGTCGCGGGCTCGGCGGCTCCTACCGCGTGCTCGTCGACGCGAACCAGCACGTCGACCGGGAGGGCGCGGCGCGCGCCGGCGTCGGCTTCTACGGCAAGAACACGCTGCTCATCACGCGTCGGTTCGGCTCCTGGGTCGTGCTCGGCACCCTCGTCACCGACGTGGCGGTGGAGCCGAGCGCGCCGCTCGAGCTCGACTGCGGCTCCTGCACGCTCTGCATCGAGGCCTGCCCGACCGGTGCGCTCGACGAGCCGGGCGTCGTCGACTCGACCCGCTGCCTCTCTTACTGGACGCAGTCGCCGGAGCCCATCCCCGAGGAGTACCGGGAGGAGCTCGGCGCGCAGGTCTACGGCTGCGACATCTGCCAGGACGTGTGTCCGTGGAATCGCGGGACCGAGAAGCGTCGCGCCGGCGAGGAGCCGCCGCCGGAGGCCGAGCCCGTCGTCTCCCTCCGCGCCTGGCTCGAGGCCCCTGACGACGAGCTCAGGAGCCGCTACGACCGCCTCTACTTCCCGCGCAACGACGCCCGCTTCCTGCGCCGGAACGCGCTGGTGGCGGCGGGCAACTCGGGCGATCCCGGCCTGCTGGAGGCGGTTCGCGCCCACGCGGAAGGCGGCGACCGGCTTCTCCGCGAGCACGCCGACTGGGCGCTCGAGCGCCTCGAAGGAGATGATGCCGAGAAGGCGTGAGCTCGAGCGTCTCCGCTCGACGGAGGTCTGGATCGCCTGGGTGCGCATGCTGGCCGTTCCGTGGGCGATCACCGAGGTCGCGCTCATCAGCCACGACTACCCGCCGGGCTACAAGCCCTGGGCCTGGGCGGCGACCGGCGTGCTCGCCGCCGGTGCGCTGACGTTCTTCGTCCTCTCCCGGCTCGAGCTCGACGGCCGCGCGCGCACCGCGGTCGGCTTCGCCGCGCTCGGATTCGACACGGGGATCATCTACGCCTACGTCTTCGTCTACGCCTTCGAGACGGGGACGCCGACCCTGGGGCTCCTCTATCTCGCCGTGATCGAGGCCGCGCTCCGGTACGGGCTCACGGGCGGCCTGGTGCTCCCCTTCGCCACGTTCCCGCTCCTCGCGCTGGTCGAGTGGTGGCGGGCCGACCGGTTCCCGCCTCCCGACTTCGACCCGAGGTACATCTCGCTCCCCTTCGGCATCCAGGTGCTGATGGGGCTGATCGTCGGGTGGCTCGTCGGCCGGCTCCGCAGCGAGACCGCCTTCGCCGAGGTGCGTGCCGGCGAAGCGGAGGAGCTGCGTGACCAGCTGGGGCGTCGCGCCGACCAGCTCGAGGCGGTCAACCGGGCCGCGCGGGCCCTCGGCTCCTCACTCGACCAGGAGCACGCGTTCCAGGCCTTCATCCGCGAGATGAAGGGGATCTTCGAGTTCGACCGCCTCGCCGTCGTGCTGGCGGTAGGCGACCGCGCCAGGGTGATGGCCGTGTCGGGGCCGTCGGCGGAGCGACCGTTTCCGGCCGGAAGCTCGCGCCCGATCAAGGGCTCCATCCTCGAGGACGTCGTCGCGGAGGGACAGACGCTCGTCCGAGGGGACATGGAGGCGGACGCCGCCTATCCCGAGGAGGCCGAGCTCGCGGCGGCGGGTCTCCGCTCCCGCATCGTCGCCCCCCTCGCCGCCGGCGAGCGCACGATCGGCATCCTCTCCGTCTGCCGAGGCGAGGTGAACGGCTTCTCACCCGACGAGGTGGAGATGCTGACGCTTCTGGCACGACAGGTGGCGACGGCCGTGCAGAACATCCACGTCTACGAGGCGGAGCGGAACGCGGCGGAGGAGCTCCGGCGCCTCTCCGCGCTTCGCGCCGACTTCGTCTCGCTCGTCTCGCACGAGCTGCGTGCCCCGATGGCCTCGGTGATCGGCTGCGCGCAGACCCTGCGGCAGCGCTGGCGAGAGCTCGCGCCGGGGCAGCGGGAGTCGTTCCTGGCGCTCATCGAGGGGGAGACGGCGCGCCTCGCCACGCTCGTCGGCGACGTCCTGGACACCTCCCGGATCGAGGCGGGGACGTTCCCCTTCACGTTCGCGCAGGTCGATCTGGAGGAGCTCGTTCGGGAGACGACGGAGGTCGTTCGCCTGGGGCAGGAAGAGGTCGGAGTGCGCACGAGCCTCGTGGAGGGGATTCCGCCCGTGCGCGGCGATCGCGAGCGGCTGCGGCAGCTCCTCCTCAACCTCCTCTCGAACGCCGTCAAGTACACGTTCGCGGGGGACGAGGTCGAGGTGACCGCAGCGAACGAGGACACCGCTGTCACCGTCAGCGTGCGCGACCACGGGCCCGGCATCCCGCGCGAGGAGCAGCTGCTCATCTTCGAAAAGTTCGGGCGCGTGAACCAGGGCGGCAAGGCGAAGCCGGGAGCGGGCCTCGGCCTCTTCATCGCCCGCTCGATCGCAGAGGCCCACGGCGGCTCGCTCGAGGTCGACTCGGAGCCCGGCGCGGGGGCGACGTTCACCCTCCGGCTGCCGCTGGCGCGGCCCTGAAGCCCGAAGTCGGGCTGAGGCGGACGGCTTCCTAGCCGCGCGCCCGGGCAGGCTTCCGCCCCAGCGCACCACGCAGCTTCTTCGCCCGTGCCTGCACCTCTAGGCGCAGGTCCTGCGGCTCGAGCACCTCGGCGTGGCCGCGGTGGGAGAGGATCTCGCCGACGAGCCAGTCCACGCTTCCCGCCCGAGTCTCCTCGAGCGCATAGTCCCGCGCGAGCGGGGTCGCTCCGCGCTCGATCCGCCAGCGCGCGACCTCCGGATCGAAGAGCACGCGGGCGGAACGAGCGTCCCGGAGCTTTTGCGGCTCGAGCCCGGGCCGGGGCTCGAAGCGCTCGTCGAGGAGCGTCGCCCGGCGCATGCGATCGAGTCGGAAGCTCCTCTGGGCGTCCCGTCCGCGGTCCCAGCTGTGCACGTACCACCATGGAAGCTCCCTCTCGAGCACGTGAGGCTCGATCGTGCGCAGGCTCGTGTCGCCCTCGGCGGTCATGTAGTCGATCTCGACCAGTCGCTGCTCGCGGATGGCCTCGGAGAGCGTCTCCAGAAGCTGCTCGTGCTCGGACGGAGGTCGCGGGTCCCCGCCCTCTCTCGGCTCGAATCCGCCGAAAGTGTCCTCGAGCTTGCGCCGGACGCGCTCGAGCGGGGTGTGCGCTTCGGCCGCGATCATCGGACCGACGAACTCGAGAGCGAGGCGGATCGCACGGGCCTCGAGCGGCGTCAGCCGCGGCGGCCGCCTGAACGCGTCGCCGAAGAGCTCCTTGTCGACGTGAACCTCGTCCCCGTCGAGCGAGGCGTAGACGGCGTAGCACCCGCCGCCGAAGTTGACGAGGTTGAGAAGCTGGAGATGGTCGTCGAGCTGTTCCGGCGGGATGTGGAAGCGCTCGATGAGCTCCCGGGCCGGGATCGTCGCCCCTGGCTCGTCGCCGCAGCTGGCGAGCAGGTGGGCGAGAAGGGCCTGGAGGACGCCGAAGCGCTCCGGGGCGACGGGGCCGGCCGGGCGTTCGAGCGGCCTGGCTCCGGGCCGGGCCCTCGGCCTCGGTGGCTGGGCGGGATCGCCCTCGTGGCGCTCGAGCACGCGCGCGAGCCCCTCCGAGACGGCGTGGACGAGCTCGGGCGGGCCGAGGGGCCGCGCGCGCCCCTCCTGGCGGAGGACCCAGCCGGCCAGGAGATCGAGGCTTGCGTACGGCGTGCGCAGGACGCCGTCGGCGACGACGCCGCGGTCGATCATGCGCTCGGCCCACCAGGCCGTGTCCGGATCGAGCTCGATCTCGGCCTCGCCCATCAGATCCCCGAACTGCCACGCCTCGCGGGCGCGGTAGGCCCCGACCTCGAAGTCCTGTGGCGCGCGGAAGTCCCGCTCACGCCTCGTCGCGAAGCGAATGTCGCTGCGGATCCGGGAGACGCGAAACGTGCGCTCGGCGCTCCGATCCAGGTCATGGGCGACGAGGTACCAGATGCCGCGGTCGGAGTAGAGGGCGTACGGGTTCACCGTCCGCTCGGACTCCCGACCCGTCGTCGTCGCCCAGTAGGAGAACTTCACCGTCCGCTGCTTCGAGATCGCGCCTTCCAGCTTCGTGAGGCGGCCGGCAACCTCCTCGGAGTAGTCGGGATCCCGCACCTCGACACGGACCGCTGTGTCGACCGGCGCCTCCGTGAACCCGGGACGGCCCAGGGCCAGGTTCTGGAGCGCGAGCCGCAGCGGCTCCGAGTACGCGAACTGGCCCTCGAGGAGATAGAGGGCCGTCTGCAGTGCGGCCAGCTCCTCGTCGGTCAGCTCGAACGCAGGCAGGAAATACTGCTCGGAGCGGAGGGTGTAGAGCTCCTCCCCCGTGAACTCGTCGCGCTGTGAGTGGAGCGGCACCCCGAGCCCCGTCAGCTCGGTCCGGTCGGAGTAGAAGCGGCGCGCGAACGCCTCGTCCGACATCTCGGAGTAGCCCTCGACGGTCGACTTGATCTCGCGCGCGGTCAGCGGCCGCCGCTCGGCCATGAGGAAGGCGACGAGCGAGAGCTGGCGGATCAGCTTGTCCGTGTCGTGCGACACCGTTCCTATTCTTTCAGTCCCGTGTCGCCTCGGATCGTCGCGCACCTCGACCTCGACGCCTTCTTCGCCGCCGTCGAGGAGCTCGAGCGTCCCGAGCTGGCCGCCCAACCGCTGGTCGTCGGCGGCGATCCGCGCGGCCGCGGAGTCGTGGCGACGGCCAACTACGTCGCCCGGCGCTACGGCATCCGCTCGGCGATGAGCTGCGCCGAGGCGCTCCGCCGCTGCCCTCAGGCGGTCTTCGTCCGTCCGAGCCACCGACGCTACTCCGAGTACTCGCGCGCCGTCTGGGCGGCTGTCCGCGAGGTCGCGCCCACCGTCGAGCGCACCGGCCTCGACGAGGGCTACTTGGATTTCGCGGAAGTCCTGGCGGACTTCCGCGACGCTCGACCGCTGGCCGAGGCCGTCCAGACTGCCGTGCGAGGCGCCACCCACCTCTCGTGCTCACTCGGAGTCGGAACGTGCAAGGTGGTCGCCAAGGTGGCGAGCGACCGGCGGAAGCCGGGCGGCGTCACCGTCGTCCCGCCCGGGCGGGAGGCCGCCTTCCTCGCGCCCTTCCCGGTGCGGCTGCTCCCGGGAGTCGGGCCCCGCGCCGAGGAGCGTCTGCGCGCGGCCGGGATCGACACCGTCGGAGGCTTGGCCGAGCTCTCCGACGGAGCGCTCGCGCGCCTGCTCCCCGGCAAGGTCGGCCGCCTCCTGCGAGACCGGGCGCGCGGCATCGACCCGCGTCCGCTCGAACTCGCGTCGGAAAGCGTCTCCATCGGGCACGAGGAGACGTTCGAGCGCGACGTCGCCGACCGGGCGCAGCTCCACGACGAGCTCCGCCGCATGGCGCTCCGAGTCGCCCAGCGCCTCGCCGAGTCCGGCCAGGCGGCGCGGACGGTGTCGACGAAGCTCCGCTACCCGGACTTCTCGATCCGCAGCCGGTCCCTCACGCTTCCGGTCGGCTGTGCTGACGGTGCGCAGATCGGGGAGATCGCCTGCGGCCTCCTCGACCGGGCGCTCGCGGACCGCCCCAGCGCCCTCCGCCTCGTCGGCGTCAGCGTCTCCAACCTGGAGCCCTTCCAGCAGCTGGTGCTGGAAGCGTAGTTACGCGGCCGCGGGAGCCTCGAGGTGCTGGTGCGACGGGCAGTACTCGCGCTCGGGGAGCGGCGTGCGCTGGCACGGCTTGCCCTTGCGCGTCGTCGCGCGGCAGCGGGCGACGCCTCCGTCGAAGGCCCCGGCCTCGATCTGCTGCTCGATGTACTCGACCGCGGCGCCGATCCCCTCCGTCACCGCCCAGGCCACCTGCGCCTGGTAGGTGATGGGGAAGTAGCGGCGGATGTCCTGGAAGAGCGTGCGGTCGGGATGGGCGAAATAGCGGGGGTCCTTCGCCAGCCGTTCGACGGTCTCCTCGCAGGCGGCGAGGACGGAGCGGCGGTACTCGAGCTGCTTGTCCGGATCCGCGTACGGGTCGATCAGATTCTTGATCGAGCGATAGATCGCCCTCGAATACTGATACATGCGGGTGAGGATCCTCTCCTGGGCTTGCTCGGTCACAGGATAACCCCCGCCGGTATGAAATACCTGCAAATCAACGTTAACTTCGGGTTAAGTCATACCCTGGGCCGCGCTCGCGGGAGAGTCTAACACGGTGCGTCAAGCTGTTACAAAGTTTCCGCTTCGCCGGTTTCCAAACAGGTCGCCTGACGAAGGGCGATCTAGTCTGCGACGCGCCGGACGTACGCGAGCGGGAAGCCCGAGGAGCGGGCGCGGGGGAGCGCGCCCTCGGCCTCGTTCTGCGTGTCGTAGATGCCCGTGAAGGTCGCGTAGTAGCCGGGATTCAGGCTCGAGTAGTCGGAGGAGTTGAGGATGCCGACCTCGGGCAGCCCGGCGTTGATGGCCCGCTGGGCGGCGGCCTCGGCCTCTCCGCGCCCCTCGCTCGTCCGGGTGGAGCGCAGGATGACCGTGTAGCCGTTCCGGTTCGGCCACGAGATGATCGTGCCGTTTCTCGAGGTCGTGGTCGGCGTCGTGGTCGTGGTCGGCAAGGTCGTCGTCGTGAGGGTCGTCGTCGGCGAGATCGTCGTGGTGGGCGGGATCGTCGTGGTGGGCGGGATCGTGGTTGTCGGCGGGATGGTGGTCGGCGGCTCGATCGTGAGCGTCGGCGGGTTCTCGAGGGTGCCGATCGTGTCGGTCGTGCTGGGGCTCGCGCTGACGACGGGCGAGCCGGTCTCGTCGTCGCGCGTGGCCGCGACGGCGACGATCGCTCCCGCGACGAGCGCGACGAGCAGGAGCGCCGCGAGCGCCGCCCAGAGCCAGACGGGCGAGTCGCGTGACCAGATCTCCCTGCGGACGTACGTGCCCGGAAGCGGGACAAGCCGGAGGCCGCACTCGAGGCAGTACTCCTGGTAGACGTCGTACGGCGCTGCGCAGCGCGGACACCGCCGATCGGGCTCGACCGGCTGGTCGGGAGGCGGAGGAGGTGGCTCGAAAGGCGGCTCGGCCATCGCTCAGGCTTCCCGGGCGTGCTCCTCGCCGGGCACCGGCCGAACCATCGTCGAGTCGAGTGCTTCACCGGTGTCCGTCTCGGCCAGGTAGTCCTCGGCCGCGACGGGGTGGCCGCAGAAGGGGCAGAAGTTCGTCTCGGCCGGCAGGGGCTGGCCGCAGTGCGTGCACGCGAGGACGGCGGGCGTGGCCTCGGACGGCCGCCCACAGTGCGAGCAGAAGTGCACGCCCGGCGGCAGCGGGGCACCGCATTTGCAGTAGGGCACGTGCCGAAGGCCGCGGACCGCCACCTCCGAGGCCAGGAGCGAGTCGAGCTCGTGCATGTCCTGCTCGACGGCGAGCACGTCGCTCGCCCGCTCGACCAGGAGCTCCGGCTTGAAGCGGTCGCGCCGCACCATCTCGACGGCGAGACCGCCGACGTCGCGAATCTCGATCTCCCGCCGGCGGGCCAGGAGGCGCCGCTCGCGGCGCATCTCGGCAGGCCCTGAGACCGGGGAGGGCGCCGGAGGCGGGACGTCGGGCCCTGCGGGCAGCTCCTCCCCGGGCGCCGGCTCCGGCGCGGGTGCGGGAAGAGGCCGACGGGCGAAGAGCGAGGACAGGCGCACGGGCATGGAAGCCGGGCCGAGTCTAGCTCAGTCGTCCGCCGGCGGACTCAGAGCGAGAGGACGACGAGGCGCTCCTCTGTCATCTCCCGCACCGAGTAGGGCGGCCCCTCCCGCGTGTTGCCGGACGCCTTCACGCCGCCGTAGGGCATCTGGTCGGCCCGGAACGTGGGCGCCTCGTTCACCATCACGCCCCCGAACTCGAGCTCGCGCCCGGCCGCGAGCGCGGTCTGGAGGCTGGTTGTGAAGATGCCCGCCTGGAGCCCGAACTCCGTGCCGTTCGCGAGCTCGAAAGCCTCCTCGATCGCCCCGTAGGGCGTGACGGTACAAAGCGGCCCGAAAACCTCGAGGCAGGACACCTTCATCTCCGGCGTGACGTCGGCGAGCACGGTCGGCCGGATGAGGCCCTCCGGCGTCTCGCCGCCCGCAAGAACGGTCGCCCCCTGAGCCTTCGCCTCCTCGATCCAGGCGGAGATCCGCTCGCGGGCCCCCTCGTCGATGACGGGCCCCACGTCCGTCTCTTCGTCGTCCGGGTCGCCGACGCGGAGGGCCTCGACCCTGGGGAGGAAGTGCCCGAGAAACTCGTCGTACGCGTCGCGCTGCACATAGACCCGCTGGACGGAGATGCAGCTCTGACCGGCGAAGGAGAAGGCGTTCGCCGCGGTCTTCGCCGCCGCCGTCTCGAGATCGCCGTCCGCCTCGACGATCACGGGTGTCGCGTTCCCGAGCTCCAGGAGCACCTTCTTGCGGGCCGCGCGCTCGCGGAGCTTCCAGCCGACCTCGGCCGAGCCCGTGAAGGAGACGAGGCGCACGCGCTCGTCCTCGACGAGAACGTCGCCGATCTCGGAGGCGGGGCCGACGACCACGTTGAGCCAGCCCGGCGGGAGCCCGGCCTCCCGCTCGAGCTCCGCGAGGAGGAGGGCGGAGAGCGGCGTCTGGCCGGCGGGCTTCAAGACGACGGCGCACCCCGCCGCGAGGGCGGGCGCGACCTTGTGCGCGACGAGGTTGAACGGGAAGTTGAAGGGGGAGATGGCCCCGACGACGCCAATGGGAAGGCGGACGGTGAAGGCGAGCTTCCCCGTCCCGGCCGGAGAGGCGTCCATCGGGACGACCTCGCCGGCGATCTTCCGCGCCTCGGCCGCTGCGGAGCGGTAGGTCGAGACGGCGCGCTCAGCCTCGACGCGCGCTGCCTTCATGGGCTTGCCCGCCTCCGCCGAGATCGTCCGGGCGATCTCGTCTGCGCGCTCGGCCACGAGGTCGGCGACACCGTTGAGGATCTCCGAGCGCCGGTGGGCGGGGAGCGGCTCCGTCATCGCGCGCGCGGCAGCGTCGACCGCCCGCCGCGTCTCGTCGGCTCCTCCTTCGGCGACGCGGGCGACGACCTCGCCGGAGAAGGGCGAGCGCACCTCCTTCCAGGCACCCGTCTCCACCCACTCGCCGTCGAGGAGGAGCTTGCGCTCCTGTGCGGTCACGGCCACCCAGCTATTCAAGCATTAGGCTGGCGGTCTTGGCCACGGAGGTTCGCAGGGTGGGGGTCGTCGGGCTCGGCACGATGGGCGCCGGGATCGCCCAGCTGTGCGTGCAGGCGGGCGTCGAGACGGTCGGCCGGGAGGTGACGGAGGAGCTCGGCGCCCGGGCGCGCGGCCGCATCGACCACTACCTCGGCCGCGGCGTCGAGAAGGGGCGCCTGACGGCGGTCGAGAAGGAGGCGGCACTCGGCAGGCTCACGACGACGACGGATCTGGGCGACCTCGCCGAGTGCGACTTCGTGATCGAGGCGATCGTCGAGGACCTCGACGTCAAGCGGCGGCTCTTTCGCGAGCTCGAGGCGGTCGTCAGCGCCGAGACGGTCCTGGCGACGAACACGTCGGCACTCTCGGTCACGGAGGTCGCCCGGGCGACGGAGCGCCCGGAGCGGGTCGTCGGCATGCACTTCTTCAACCCGGCGCCCGTGCTCCCGCTCGTCGAGGTCGTGCGCACCGAGCTCTCCTCGGAGGAGGCTGTCGAGAGGGCGTTCGCGCTCGCCGAGCGCATCGGCAAGGCGCCGATCCGGTGCGCCGACACGCCCGGCTTCGTCGTCAACCGCATCCTCATTCCCCTTCTGAACGACTGCGTGCGCGTGCTCGACGAGGCCGACGTCACGCCCGACGACCTCGACAAGGCGATGACGCGCGGCGTCAACTGGCCGATCGGCCCCTGCGCGCTCCTCGACCTGATCGGCCTCGACGTGCACGTCCACGCGTCGCAGGCGCTCCACGAGGTTCTCGGCGAGGCGCGGATGGCCCCGCCCGAGCGGCTCGTGCGCATGCGCGAGGAGGGCCGCCTCGGCCGCAAGTCCGGTCAGGGCTTCTTCCGTTACGAGGCGTAGGCTCCGAGCTCGCGCTCGAGGCCGGCCGCCTCAGCCTCGATCAGCGCCGCCTCGCCGGGCTCGAAGACACGGCCGGGAAACTCGATGTCGAGCACGAGGGTGACGTCGGACGAGGGGCTCACCGGGGCCGCCACTTCGGAGCGGACCTCCGCATCCGAGGCGAGGTAGTCGGGATCGTTCCGGACATCCTCGACGAGCTGGATCCGCCCGGTGTGAGCCGCCCGCCAGACGACGCCTCCGTGCTCGCGGGGGACCTCGTAGATGACCCGCCGCCTGCCCGCGTGGGCGACGTGCCGGAGCGAGTCTCCTACGCGAAGAAGACCTCCGATCTCGGCGTCGGGCAGCGCGGCCGCCAGGCGGCGTACGGCCTCCTCACAAAGCTCGATGACGCGTCGCTCTCGCTCGTCCACCGGGTCTCGCACGCCCGACGAACCGTCGTCACCCCGGGCCCTGGGCGTTGGCCGGGGTGTGCCCAGCAGTCTACGGCCTGGAACCGGCCTTTCGCCAAGGCGCCGTCCGGGCGAGCGCCTACGATCGAGAGGCAGTGACGCTGTGCGCGCTCTGCCGCCGGAACCTCCTCGCCGGTGAACGCTTCCGCTACTGGCGGAGCGCCGAGCCCCGACCCGTTCCGCGGGTCGTCTGCGGGCTCTGCGAGGGGGAGGCGGCCCGAGACGGCTGGCGGCGCACGCAGCGGGCGCCCGGTCAGGAGAACGCCGTCGGCCTCCGCGGCACGGTGCGACTCGTGGCCTAGCCTAGGCCGCGAGCTGAGGACCGGCCTGGCACCAGGCGACGCCGGGATGGCGTTGCGCCACGGTCGCCCAGATGGCGCCGGCCTCCTCGCGGGAGATCAGCTCGAGGGCGATCGCGTGCCGGGTGGCGGCGGCGGCGGCGACGATCCGACGCTCGTAGCGGTAGTCCCCCAGCGGCGAGCGCTGGGAGGCGACGGCGAGGGCCTCGAGCCGCATCTCGAGGAGGCGGACCGTGCGGTGGTGTCTCGCGTGGGCGTCCATGTCCCCCGAACTCCGCCGGATGCTAGCCCGGGCTCCGGACGCCTTTCGCCGCCGCGGAGGCTCCTCCTACACTGCGCTTACACTTTCTTTACGAGGGCGTAATCGAAGGCTCACGCCGCGCGCGAATAGTCCCCTTCGGAACGTGCGGCTTCTGATCGTCCTCGTCTCTCTTGCGGCACTCGCGCTCGTCTCCTCGGCACCCGCGCTTGCGGTGACGGCGAGCGCCGCGCGCGTCCCAGGAAGCGAGGGCGTGGAGCTCTTCAACGGCCGGGGGTACGCGGTGCTCGAGAGCCATGGATCCGTTCTGGGGAAGGTCCGCCGTGGCTGGATCCGCGTGCTGAACATCGGCGGGGGCGGCGTGCCCGAAGGGTGGGTGCGCGGGTGCGAGGCTCGCTCGGGGCGGCTCTCGGGACGGCTTCGTTGCACCGGAACGGGGTTGCGCTTCTACGTCTATAACGGTCCCTGGCGGATCCGCATCAAGGGCAAGGGCATCAACGTGAGCGGGGTCATCCGAGGCTCGGTGGGCCTCAACCGTGGAGCCTGCACGAGGTGCAGGTTCAAGATCGGCGACGGACCGAGGCGGCGATGGCCGAACACGTTCAGGGTCTACGCGGTGCGCGACTGAGCGCCGCGCTCGAGGCGCGAGGCGGCCCGCCGAAGGCTGTGTCACCATACTCACCGGTGACTCGCCCTGGAAATCACGCGATTCTCGTCGTCGAGGACGAACCGAGCATCGCCTCCTTCGTCGCCATGTACCTCAAGAGGGCGGGCTTCGTCGTGCGCCTCGTCGACTCGGGTAGCGACGCGCTCGAGAAGGCGAGCGCCGACCCGCCGGCCCTCATCGTGCTCGACCTCATGCTTCCCGACCTGGACGGCATCGACGTCTGCCGGCGGATCCGCCAACGATCGGACGTGCCCATCCTCATGCTGAGCGCGCGAGACGAGGACATCGACAAGATCATCGGGCTCGAGGTGGGCGCCGACGACTACCTGACGAAGCCCTTCAATCCCGGCGAGCTGGTCGCGCGCGTCAAGTCGATTCTCCGGCGCTCCAATCCCGAGCGGCAGGAGTTCGAGAGCTCCGTTCTCGAGCACGGCACGCTCCGGATCGACGCCGGCCGCCGCGAGGCGACCGTCCAGGGCGAGGAGGTGCAGCTCGCCCCGAAGGAGTTCGACCTCCTCTGGGACCTCCTCGACCACCGCGGGCTCGTCCTCACGCGCGATCAGCTCCTCGAGCGCGTGTGGGGATACACCTTCGCCGGGGACACCCGCACCGTCGACGTCCACGTACGCCAGCTCCGTCGCAAGCTCGGCGACGCCTGCCCCATCGTCACAGTGTGGGGCGTCGGCTACAAGGTCTCGACGGAGCCGAAGGCCGCCAGAGCGTCGTAGGGACCGGGTCGTGCGGTCGCTGCGCTTCCGCCTCCCCGCCGTCTTCCTCGGCGGCGTGCTCGTGGCGGGGCTCGTCACTGCGGTCCTGGCGTTGCGGCTCTTCCAGGACTACAGCCACGATCGCACGATCGCCGAGCTGCGCCGGCAGGCCTCCGGCCTCGCGGACCTCTACGCGGAGCAGGCGCTCTCGACCGCGGGAGAGGGAAGGAGGGCGCCGCGCTTCGCCGCACCCATCCTCGAGGAGGCGACCGGGTCGCGCGTCTACTACTCGGGGGTCGGGATCTTCCCGGGGGACATCTCCGGCCTGAGGGAGCTCGGATCCCAGTTTCTCGACTGGGAAACGCTCGAGGCGGGCAGGACCGAGACGCTCGAGCTTCAGCCGCCGGGCAGCGAGCGCGTCTACCTGGCGGCGGCGCACCCGATCACGCTCGGAGGGGAGACCTTCGGGGCCATCGTGGTCGCCAAGCCGCGCGCGGAGCTGCGTGAGCGGTGGACGGTGCTTTTCCAGCGGATCGGCATCGCCTTCCTCGCCGGGCTCGGGATCGCGCTCCTGCTCGTCTGGTACCTAGGGCGGCGGCTGACGAAGCCCGTGCTCGCGCTCTCCCGCGCCGCCGACGAGGTGGCGGAGCGCCGCTACGGCGCTGACCTGCCCGAGCCCAGGACGGGCGACGAGATCGCGCACCTCACCGTCCGCTTCCGGGAGATGACCGAGCGTCTCGCCGAGGCGGAGGCGTACGAGCGCAACTTCCTCGTGCGCGTCTCGCACGAGCTGCGGACGCCGCTGACAGCGATCCGCGGCCATGTCGACGCGCTGCGCGAGGGGCTGGCCGAGGACGTGGAGGCCCGCGAAGCCTCGCTCTCCGTCATCCGGGCCGAGACGGACCGGCTCGCCCGGCTCGTCGGCGACCTCGTCGACCTGGCGAAGCTCGAGGCGCACAGCTTCCAGCTCGAGGAGCACGAGGTGGAGCTGCGCCGGCTGCTCGAGCAGGCCTACCAGTCGTTCGCGGAGGAGGCGCGCCGGCGGGAGATCGACTACCGCAGCGCCCTGAGGGCCGACCCGGTCATCTACACCGACGGCGACCGCGTTCTCCAGATCGTCTGCAACCTCCTCGACAACGCTTTCTCCTGGACGCCCGACGGCGGCACCGTCTCGCTTGCGCTCAAGGCCCAGAACGGCTCCGTCTCCGTGTCCGTTGCGGATTCCGGGCCCGGCATCGCCCCGAACGACCACGAGCGCGTCTTCCGCGCCTTCGTCTCCGAGGGCACCGAGCAGGGCACCGGCCTCGGGCTGGCCATCTCGCGCGAGCTCGCTCAGGCGCTCGGCGGCGCGCTCGAGCTCGATTCCCAGGTCGGCAGGGGCTCGCGCTTCGAGCTGACGCTGCCGGTGCGCTAGAGCGAGGGTCTAGCCGGCGGTGCGGCGCTCGCGCGTCTCGAGCGGATAGACCGACGCGCCGGGGCGCTCCTCGAGCGCGCGCTCGACGCGGTCGAGGATCCGCTCCGTACGGTCGAGACGGCGCTCGACGCCGCGCCAGCCGGAGGCAACGAGGTCGACGAGGAGCGCGAGGTCCTCGATGCGCGCTGCACGGTCGGCCGCCATCTCTCCGCTCAAGCGTTCGAGGCGCCCGATGACTTGCGCGGTGAGGCCGCGCACCTCCGCGATGTGGCGGGCGACCGGTAGCACCTCGGCCTCCATGCCCGCCCGCACGGCGGCTCCCAGCCGCTCGGGGACGGTCGCCTCCAGCTCTGCCGCCGTCACCGCGAGGGCGTCGAGCCCCGCTTTCGTGCGTGCGAGCGCCGCTTGGAACTCGACGGCGTCCGGGCCTTCACGCCCCGCGTCGGCGATGCGCCTGCGGGCCCGCTCCAGGGCGTCGCGATCCATTGGCCGAACTCTACTCTTGCCCTCGGACGGCCAGATGCGCACCTCCGAGCTCGACTACGACCTTCCGCCCGAGCTGATCGCCCAGCACCCGCTCGAGCGGCGCGACGACAGTCGTCTCCTCGTCTACAGGCGAGGGGACGAGGAGGTCGAGCACCGGCGTTTTCGGGATCTTCCGCGCGAGCTCGGGCCGACCGACGTCGTGGTCGTGAACGACACCCGGGTGGTTCCGGCGCGGCTCAGGCTCCGGCGTCCCGGCGGAGGCGAGGCGGAGGTGCTGCTGCTCGAGGAGCTCGAGCCGGGCGTCTGGGAGGCGCTCGCACGGCCGACGCGGCGCCTGCGACCGGGCATGCGGCTCGGCCCGGTAGAGCTCGACGAGAGCCTGGGCGGCGGGCGCTGGCGCGTTCGGCTCGAGGGCGAGCCGTCGGGTGAGGCTCCGCTCCCGCCCTACATCACGGAGCCGCTCGCCGATCCCGGGCGCTACCAGACCGTGTACGCCGAGCGGGAGGGGTCGGCGGCCGCGCCGACGGCCGGGCTCCACTTCACGCCCGAGCTACTGGCCCGTCTCGACGTCGTGCGGATCACGCTTCATGTCGGCCTGGACACCTTCCGCCCGATCACGTCCGAGACGCTCGCCGGCCACGAGATCCACAGCGAGCGCTACCGGGTGGCGCCCGCGGCGTGGGAGCGGATCCGCCCGGCGGACCGGGTGGTCGCGGTGGGGACGACCACGGTGCGCGTGCTCGAGTCGCTCGCGCGCGGCGCTCCGCTCGAGGGCCGGACCGAGCTCTACGTCACGCCGGGCTTCGAGTTCCGGTGCGTGGACGCTCTGGTGACGAACTTCCACCTGCCCCGCTCGTCGCTGCTCGCGCTCGTGATGGCCTTCGTGGGCGTGGAGGAGACGCGGCGGCTCTACCGGCTCGCGGTGGAGGAGCGCTATCGCTTCTACTCGTTCGGCGACGCCATGCTCATCCTGTGAGCGCTCCCTGGGGCCACCCCGTGCCTCCACCCGCGTTGAGCGTAGCCCGCAAAGATTCCCGCATGGCGGGCGGACCTTGCCGAAAGCGAAACGGAAGCGGGCCGTGAGCTTCACGGTCACGGCCGCCGACGGCGAGGCGCGCGCGGGCCTCCTTCGCACCGCCCACGGCGATGTTCCCACGCCGGCGTTCATGCCGGTGGGCACGAAGGCCACGGTCAAGGGCCTCGACCCCGGGCGCCTCCGCGAGCTCGGGACGGCGATCCTCCTCGGCAACACCTACCACCTCCACTTCCGGCCCGGCGTGGATGTGATCGCCGATCTCGGAGGCCTCCATCGCTTCATGGGCTGGGACGGGCCGATCCTCACCGACTCGGGCGGCTTCCAGGTCTTCTCCCTCCGCGACACGATCCTGTCCGCCGAGGACGAGGGCGTCACCTTCCGCTCGGTCTACGACGGGCAGCCGGCCCGGTTCACGCCGGAGCTCGCGGCGGAGATCCAGCGCCTGCTCGGCTCCGACGTCGCCATGTGCCTCGACGTCTGCCTGCCCGCCGGCGTCCCGCGCCCGGAGCTCGAGGCGGCCACGGCGAGGACGACGCTCTGGGCCCGCCGCCAGATGGCTGCCCCACGCGCCGACGGCCAGCTCCTCTTCGGGATCGCCCAGGGGGGAACGGACGCGGACCTGCGCCGGCGCTCGATCGACGAGATCGCCGCGCTCGGCTTCGACGGGCACGCGCTCGGCGGGCTGAGCGTGGGGGAGGACCGCGAGCTCATGCTCGACACCGTCTCCTGGGCGGCACCGCTCCTGCCCGCCGACCGACCCCGCTACTTCATGGGCATCGGCGACCCCGCCGGCATCCTCGAGGTCGTCGAGCGCGGGGTCGACATGTTCGACTGCGTGCTCCCGACGCGCCTCGGCCGCACGGGCTCCGCGCTCACCTGGGAGGGGCGCCTGAACCTGCGAAACGCCCGCTTCGCGCGGGACGAGAGGCCGCTCGACCGCGACTGCTCCTGCCGCGCCTGCACCGCCTTCTCCCGGGCCTACCTGCGCCACCTCGTGAACCAGCAGGAGCTGCTCGGCCTGATACTTTTGTCCGAGCACAATGTGCGTTTTCTGCTCGACGTGACCGCGGGCGCGCGCGCCGCGATCGGCCGCGGAGAGCTCGGGGCCTTCAAGGCCGCCGCGCTCGAGCGGCTCGAGTCGGCGACCGAGATACCCGGCTAGGAGGATCAGTGGACTCAGGCTTCATTCTCTTCTTCGTGCTGTTGCTGGCCGTCATGTACCTCCTGCTCATCCGCCCGCAGCGGCAGCAAGCACGCCGCCATCAGGAGATGCTCGGCTCGCTCAAGATCGGCGACGAGGTCGTCACCGCGGGCGGCATCTACGGCGAGGTCACGGCGATCGACGAAGAGCGCGTTCAGCTCGAGATCGACGCCGACGTCAAGATCGCGGTCTCCCGGCGTGCCATTGCGAGCGTCGTCCCGCCGGACGAATCCGAGCACGCCGAGGAGTACGAAGGGGTCACGGTCGAGGACCCGGAGCCCATGAGCGAGGAGAAGGCCCGCACCTAGCGAGGCAAGGCGTGCGCCGCTTCCTGATCATCCTTGCCGCGCTCTTCGCGGCCATTGCCGGCGTCGCCGTCCTCGGCATCGTGCGCGAGCCGACCCTGGGCCTCGACCTTCAGGGCGGGCTCGAGGTCGTGCTCGAGGCCCGGCCCGAGCAAGGCCAGGAGCTGACCGAGGAGGACCTCGACCGCTCCGTGGAGATCATCCGCGACCGCGTGGACAGGATCGGCGTCTCCGAGCCGGAGATCCGCCAGCAGGGGGACGACCAGATCGCCGTCGCCCTGGCCGGAGTCTTCGACGCGGCCCGCGCGGCCGAGCTCATCGGACAGACGGCGCAGCTCGCCTTCTACGACCTCCAGGCGGACGTTGCGAACCAGTCGAAGACGACCGACGGAGGCGTTCGCCCGAGCCCGACGCTGCTGCCGCTCCTCACACGCGAAAACCGGCTGGAAGAGGGGACCGAGCCCCGCGAGTGGTACCTCTACGGCGACCAGAAGGAACGGCTGGCGGGACCGGCTGCCACGAAGGAGGAGCTCCTCGCGGAGCTCGAGGGCGCGGAGGCTCCCGAAGGATCCGCTTTCTACGTCGTGCCGCAAGACCGCGTTGTGCTCACGTGTGGGGCGAGCGCTGTCATCTGTCCGGGCGACGCTCCCCCGACTCGGACGTGGTACTACCTCTTCCAGTACCGGCCCAACGCAGAGGAGGACCCGATCCCGCCGCTTACGGGCGAGGAGCTCGAGGCGGGCGGCACGCGTCAGGACTTCGACCAGGCGGGGAACCCGAACGTCCTCCTCGACTTCACCGACCGGGGCGGGGACATCTTCCACGACATCACGCGCGAGCTCGCCATCCGCGGCCAGCAGCAGGCGAGCCTCGCGGGCGTCACGGACCGCAACGCGAACGACGCCTTCAACCAGCAGTTCGCCATCGTCCTCGACAACGAGATCCGCTCGTTCCCGCAGATCGACTTCGACGAGAACCCGGACGGGATCGCCGGCGGCAATGCGCAGATCACCGGCCTCGAAGGGCTCGAGGAAGCGCAGGACCTCGCGCTCGTGCTCCAGACGGGTGCGCTGCCGGTCGAGTTCGTGCAGGTCGACCGCACCGAGATCTCCGCCACCCTCGGCGAGGACTCGCTGCGCGAGGCGCTGATCGCGGCCATCGGCGGCCTGATCGCGGTCGCGCTCTTCCTGCTCCTCGTCTACCGCTTCCTCGGCGTCGTAGCCATCGTCGGCCTCGGCATCTACGGCGTCTTCCTCTACGGCGCCATTCTCCTCTTCAACGTGACGATGACGCTGCCGGGCATCGCCGGGATCATCCTCACGATCGGCGTCGCGGCGGACGCGAACATCGTCATCTTCGAGCGGATCAAGGAAGAGGTGCGGGCGGGCAAATCGGTGCGCGCCGCCATCGCCGGCGGCTACCGGAAGGGCTTCGCCACGATCGTCGACGCGAACGTCGTCACGATGATCACCGCGGCCGTGCTCTTCGCGGCCGCGACTGGGGCCGTGCGGGGCTTCGCGCTCATGCTCCTCATCGGGACGCTGATCTCGATGATCACGGCCGTCCTCGCCACACGCGCGCTTCTCGGCGTGCTGGGCGGCTTCCGCTGGTTCAACAACCCGGCCTTCATGGGCGCGAGCGCGCAGAAGATCCCCGCCTGGCAGCGCATCGACATCGTCGGCCGCCGGAGGATCTGGTTCTCGGCGGCAAGCGTGGCGCTCGCCGTCGCGGTCGCCCTGATCGCCTTCAAGGGCCTCAACCTCGGCATCGACTTCCGCGGCGGCAGCCAGATCGACTTCCAGACGCCCCAGGCCGTCTCGGTCGAGAGCGTCCGTGCGGAGGCCGCCGAGCTCGGCCGAGGTGACGCGGTCATCCAGGGCCGGGGGCCACGCGAGGGGGACGGCTACACGCAGTTCCAGATCAAGACCGAGCCGCTCACGGAGGCCGAGCAGGCCGACCTCACGCAGGCGCTCGAGCGCGATCTGGAGGCGAGCTCCTTCGGCGTCCGGAGCGTCTCCGGGAGCTTCAGCGAGCAGATCCTCCGCGGCGCCATCCTCGCCATCGTCGTCTCGCTGATCCTGATCGTCATCTATGTCTCGTTCCGCTTCGAGTTCAAGTTCGCGCTTCCGATCTTCCGTGCCCTCTTCTACGACGTGACGATCGCCATGGGCGTCTATGCGCTCGTCGGGTGGGAGGTGACGGCGGCGACGGTGGCCGCCATCCTCACGATCCTCGGCTACTCGATGTACGACACGATCATCATCTTCGACCGCGTGCGCGAGAACGTGGGGTTGATGAAGAAGTCGAGCTTTGCCGCGATCGCCAACCAGTCGCTCTGGGAAACGGTGCGGCGCTCGCTGGCGACGAGCTTCATCACGCTCCTCCCGATCTCCGCGCTCATCCTCTTCGGCGGCGACACGCTCAAGGAGTTCGCCTTCGCCCTTCTCATCGGCATCGCCTCGGGGGCCTATTCGACGATCTTCATCGCGACGCCCTTCCTCGCCACCCTCAAGGAGCGCGAGCCCGAATGGGAGAAGCGCAAGGACGCCGGGCTGCGGGAGAAGATCGAGGAGGGCCAGGTGGCCGAGGTGGAGCCGGCTCCCGTGCAGCGCGAGCCCGAGCCGGCGCTCGCGCCGACGGACGGCGGGATCGAGCCCGCGCCGGCCGACGACGGGGCCGCCGCGGCTGCGGCGCGGCGCGACGCACGACGCAAGCGCAGGCGGGCGAGGCCGCATGGCCGGGCGCGCTAGCACGTCGGCGAAATCGCTGCGCGATCTCGTCGAGGAGGTACTCCTCGCCGGCGTTGGTGTCGGCGCGCTGACGAAGGAGCGCGTCGACGAGCTCGTGGACGAGGTCGCCGGGCGGGGGAAGATCAGCCGCGACGACGCACGCGAGCTCGTCGACGAGGTCGTGGGCCGCTGGCGCGGTGAGGCGCTGCGAGCCGGCGAGCGCGCGAGCTCGACGCTCTCCGGCCTGTTCCGGGAGCTCGGCCTCGTGACGCGGCGGGAGTACGACGAGCTCGAGCTCAGGCTCGCCCAGCTCGAGCACCGTCTGCGGCTGCTCGAAGGGGCGCCGGAGAAGACCTCCGGGCCGGGACCCTAGACTTCCGCCATGAGCTCACGCCCGGCCGTGCGGCAGCTCGGCCGCATCTCCGAGATCGCGCAGGTCGCGGCCAGGCATGGCTTCGGCCACTTCTTCGAGACGCACGGCCCGGGTGCGGTGCGCTCGCGCAGGGCCCGCGAGGTCGACCCGACGCTGGAGGGCTCGCCGCGCGGGCGGCGCCTGCGGGAGATGCTCGACGAGCTGGGCCCGACGTTCGTCAAGTTCGGGCAGCTCCTCTCCACGCGGCCCGACGTCGTCCCGCCGGACATCGTCTTCGAGCTGAAGGCCCTCCAGGACGCCGTTCGGCCCTTCCCGTTCCCTCTCGCGGAGAAGGTCGTCGAGGAGGAGCTCGAACTGACCCTCGAGCGGCTGTTCCTCGAGTTCGAGGAGACGCCCGTCGCCGCCGCCTCGATCGGCCAGGTGCACCGCGCCGTGCTCCCCAACGGGCGCCGCGTCGTCGTGAAGGTGCAGCGGCCGGACGCGCCCCGCCAGATCGAGGCCGATCTCGAGCTCATGTACCAGGTCGCCCGCCTCGCCCGCGAGCGGGTGCGCGCCCTCGAGTTCATCGACACGGTCTCGCTCGTGGACGAGTTCGCGCGGGGCATCCGCCAGGAGCTCGACTACCGCATGGAGGCGCGCAACGCGGACCAGTTCCACCGCAACTTCGCCGGGCACCCGCACGTGCGCGTTCCGCGCGTCTACTGGAGCTACTCGCGGGCGCGGGTGCTCACGCTCGAGCTGCTCGAGGGCGTGCACGTGCGCGACCTCGACGTCACGTCGTTCACGGTCGAGCAGCGGCGCCGGATCGCTTATCTGATCGCCGAGGCGTGGATGGCGATGATCTTCCGCCACGGTTTCTTCCACGGCGACCCGCACCCGTCCAACATCATGGTGCTGGATCAGACCGAGCAGATCGGGCTCGTCGACTTCGGCACCGCGGGCACGCTCGCCCCCGACGACACCTCGAAGCTGACCGGGCTCTTCATCGACGCCGTGAACCAGAACATCGAGGCGCTCCCGAAGCGGCTCGCCGCGCTCGGGGTTCGCTATCCGCGGGACAAGGAGGACGAGTTCGTCGCCGAGCTACGCGACGTCTTCTACCGCTACTACGGGGCGCGCCTCTCCGAGATCGACCCGCTCGAGGTCGTCCGCGAGGCCTTCGCGCTCATCTACCGCATGCACCTGACGCTGCCGACGCGCTTCGTCCTCCTCGACCGGGCCATCGCCACGCTCGGCTCCGTCGGCATGGAGCTGTACCCGGACTTCAACGTCTTCGAGGTGGCGAAGCCGTACGCCCGCGAGCTCATGCTCGAGCGCTTCACGCCCCAGCGCGTGGTCGCGCGCACGCAGCAGGAGGCGCGCAACTACGTGCGGATGGCGCTCGAGCTCCCCTACCAGGTGCACGACGTCCTCCAGGAGGTGCGCGACGGGCAGATCGAGGTCGGCTTCCGCCACGAGGGCCTCGACGACCTCATCAAGCGGATGGACGTCGTCTTCAACCGGATCGGGATCGCCATGGTTGCCGTCGGCGGCGCCCTCACCTCCGCGATCCTCGGCTTCGTCGCCGAGCGGGGGCCGCACATCTTCGGACTTCACTTCATCTCGGTGATCGGGCTCTCGCTCTCGACGATCCTCGGGATCTGGCTGGTCTGGGGCGTGCTCCGCTCGGGACGGCTCTAGCCCGTCTCGCCCGCGGTGGAGGTGCCGCCTTCGGCCGGCGTCACGCCGATGCCCTGAACGGCTTCTCGGTCTCCGCCTCGCCGTCCACCGTGATCTCCAGGACGGTCGTCCGCGGCCTCGGCTCGGTCGGCGCGAACGAGATCGAGATCCCGCACGTCCCGCGAGGCGGGAGGACGACCGGCGGAGCGTACGAGCCTCCGTCCACGGGGAAGTCGTCCGCCCCGTCTCCGATCATGGCCACGCCCTTGACGGTCACGTCCTCGGAGGAGACGTTCACGATCAACGGCGACCGCGGCGAGCAGGTCGCTGGCGGGTCAGCGCTCCCGCGCGTACCAGACGGTACCCGGGCCCGCGTAGCTCGGGCCCTCGCCC
>Ga0299907_10000046_pt1 | contig 40292 bp, 38 predicted proteins | sample RVTome_16_FD_198680 | JGI IMG/M metagenome (GOLD analysis project Ga0299907, IMG submission 198680) | Soil microbial communities from uranium-contaminated site in the Upper Colorado River Basin, Wyoming, United States - RVT152D67 (version 2) ...
GCGGATGGCCCGCGCGATGCGCCTCGCGGTCGAGGCCGGGCGTCTCGCCTTCGAGGCGGGCCGAATGGCCCGCCGCGAGTGGGCCCGCCCGACCAGCCCCCCCGAGGGCCGTGTCGGGGAGTAGCGTCGCGGCAGCGGTGGTGCGACGCGAGGCCAGTGCGGCCAGGCGGCGGGCCCTCGAGGTCCTCCTCGACGTCCGTGCGGGGGCCCGCGCGGACGAGAGCCTGGATCGCCGCGGCCGGGACCTGGGACGCAGGGACCGGGCGTTCGTCATGGAGCTCGCCTACGGTGCGATCCGGTGGCGCGGCCGGATCGGCCACTACCTCGACCTTCTCCTCGACCGGGGCCTGGCCAGCCTTTCCCCAGAGGTGGTGTCGATCCTCGAGCTGGGCGCCTATCAGATCCTGTTCCTGGACCGGGTGCCGGTCTGGTCGGCGGTCGACGAGAGCGTGCGGCTGGCGCAGGCCCTGCCCCGACCCACGTCCGCCTGGGCCCCTGGTCTCGTCAACGGGGTGCTCCGGAACCTGGCCCGGCGGTCCAATGACCTGCCTCTCCCCGGAGACGACGAGCCGACCAGGCGGCTGGCCATACTCCACAGCCACCCCGTCTGGATGGTCGAGCGTTGGATCGAGCGGCTCGGCGTGGAAGCGACGGCCGCGCTCCTGGAACGGAACAACCGCACGCCGTCCCTTCACCTGGCCGTCGATCGCAGGAAGACGACGGCGAACGAGGTCGTGGAGGAGAGCCGTCGCGCGGGGGTCCAGGCCCGTATCCATCCGGCCCACCCCGACGCGGTCGTGGTCGAGGGTGGGGTCCGCCCGGAGGAGCTGCCGGGCTGGGACGCGGGTCGGATCTGGGTCCAGGACGCGGGAGCGCAGTGGGTGACGGCCCTGGCCGACCCGCCCGCTGGGCGCCCGTTCCTCGACGCCTGCGCAGCCCCCGGGGGAAAGCTGATTGCCCTTCTGGTAAGGCACCCCTCGGCGCGGGCCGTCGCGATCGATCGCGACCCGGCGCGGCTCGCCCGAGTCCTCGAGAACCTCGACCGGATGGCCCTGGACCGGGCTTGGCCGGTCGCCGCCGATGCGCGTGCGCTCCCGACCCGCGCGACGTTCCCGCTGGTCGTCGTGGACGCGCCCTGCACCGGGACCGGGGTTCTCGGCCGTCGGCCCGACGCCCGGTGGCGCCGGGAGCCGGCTGACCCGGTCCGCTTCGCCGAGTACCAGCTCGGGCTCCTGGAGGCGCTGGCCGATCGTGTCGAGCCCGGGGGCATCCTCCTGTACTCGACCTGCTCGCTCGAGCCCGAGGAGAACGTGGGGGTCGTGGAAGCGTTCCTCTCGCGGGCGCACGACTTCCAGGTCGATCCGGTCGGGGATCGGATCCCGGCCGCGCTTCGGGACGGCCCCTGGCTCACGACCCGACCCTGGGAGGCGGAGCTGGACGGCATGTTCGCCGCCCGGCTCGTCCGCGGGCCGGCATGACCACCCGTGGCGTCACATGGCAGGTCGTTGTGGCGCTCGCGCTGGCCACGCTGGGGGCCGCCGCGATCGGCTACCTCACCGTCCAGCTCTTCTATCTGCCAGAGACCTTGGCCGACCAGCGCGTCGCACGGGTTCCCGACCTGAGCGGCCGCGAGCTGGAGGACGGACGCTCGCAGGCGGAGGCGTCCGGGTACACGCTCGTCGAGAGCGGCCGTCTCGCGTGGGAGGTCGTCGAGGAAGGACGGATCGTGTACCAGATCCCGCCCCCCGATTTCTACCTGCCGCGCGGGGACACCGTTCGCGTGGTGGTGAGCCGCGGTCCCGTCCGTACGGTGGTCCCGCGGCTCGAAGGGCTCCAGCCGGCGCTCGCCGGATCGATCCTGCAAGGTCTCGGGCTGTCGACGACGCCGGCCCGGCGGGAGTTCAGCAACCTCCATCCCGAGGGGGCGGTCGTCGGGTCGGTCCCGCCCTTCGGCACGACGGTCGAGCCGGGTACGGCCGTGACGCTGATCCTGAGCGGCGGCGGGAGCTTCCTGCCGATGCCGGACGTGCGGGGGCTGAGCCTGGCGGCCGCCCGCGACACGCTCGATGTCCACTCGCTGACCGTGGGGGAGGTTCGGAACGTCCGCGGCGGTCCGACGGCCAGCGAGGCGCACATCGTCGTGAGCGCGCAGAGTCCGCAGCCCGGCCAGCGGGTCCGTCGGGGGAGCGCCATCCGGCTGGAGCTCGGCGAACGGGTCTCGCGGATTCGCGAGACCGCGCCCGGTGCCGGCCCGAAGCCCGAGACGCGTCCGACACCTGCGGGTCCGCCAGCCGGCGACGCGCCGGCGGGGGCGCCCGTGCCACCGGTGGATCCGGAGGCCGGTGATCCGTCCCCGAGCGACGAGGACACGCCGTTTTGACCGGCCGCAGGCCGCTCCTCGCGCCTTCCGTCCTGGCGGCCGATTTCGGCCGGCTCGCCGAGGAGATCACCGCGGTCGTGGAGGGCGGCGCGGACTGGATCCACGTAGACGTCATGGACGGGCACTTCGTCCCCAACCTGACCTTTGGCGCCGAGATGATCCGGACCGCCCGGCGCGTGACCGACCTCCCGATCGACGTCCACCTCATGATCGAGCATCCCGAACGCGTCTTCGACGAGTACGTGGAGGCTGGCGCCGGAGTCCTGACCCTCCACGTGGAGGCGACGTGCCACCTCCACCGCCACCTTCAGCGAATCCGGGAGCTGGGTGCCAAGGCCGGCGCGGCGATCAACCCCGGCACCCCGTTGAGCGCCCTGGACGCGGCTTGGGAGGAGATCGACCTCCTCCTCGTCATGAGCGTCAACCCAGGGTGGGCGGGGCAGGCTTTCATCCGCTCGGCGCTGGACAAGCTTCGGACCGCGCGCGAGCGTATCGATCGGCTTCCCGATGGTGTGCGACCGCTCCTCGAAGTGGACGGCGGGATCGACGCGGCCAACGCCGCGGAGGTGACCGCCGCTGGCGCGGATGTTTTGGTGAGCGGTTCCGGGATCTACCGCGGGGACGATCCCGCCGGGAGCACGCGCGCGCTCCGCGCGGCGGCGCAAGCCGGTCTCTCGTGAGCACCAGTCCCGAGCCTTTGGCCAGGTGGCCGGGAAGAAGCCGTATTGACGATTCGTTGTGGTCGTCCAGCCGGCCGCGGTACTCGGAAGTAGCAGCACTCGTCAACAGGAAGAAAAGGGAGGGAGATCATGAACCGACGGATCTTTTCCACGCTGTTCCTGGGAATCATCGTCGCCGCTCTGCCGGCGGTCGCGCAGGAAGCCCCCGGAGGACAGAGCGTGCCGGTGGACCTGACCGACCCAGCCCGCGCGGCTGAGGACCGGGCCCGCGACGGGTTCTCCAAGCCGATGGAGGTCTTTGAATGGATAGGCGTCGAGCCCGGCGACGTCGTCGTCGACTTCCACGCCGGCTCGGGCTACAACACGTGGATCCTGTCGAAGTGGGTCGGCTCCGAAGGCGTCGTCTTTGCCGAGGCGCCCGAGCAGTATGCCGAGGACCTCAAGACCCGGCTCGAATCGGGTGACCTGGCGGGCGCTGAGAACGTCGTCTACGTGGATCAGGTCTCGGCGCTGCCGACCGACAGCCTGGATCTGTTCTTCACGTCGCGGAACTACCATGACATCCCGGCCGAGGCGATACCGGAGCTGCTGGCTGAGGTCGATCGCGCGCTCGTCCCGGGGGGAACGTTCGTCGTGATCGACGCGCGGGCCGCCGAGGGGCGTGATACCGAGGCCCATCGGATCGCCGATCAGGTCGTGATCGACGAGGTCACCGCGGCCGGCTTCGAGCTCGTGGACCAAAGCGAGTTACTGGCCAACCCGGAAGACGATCACGTCGGCCCCAAGTGGGATCAGCGCGAGCAGCTCGATCAGAGCCTGATCAAGTTCCGTGTTCCGGAGGAGGGGCTGTCGGAGGAAGTGGAGCCGGTCGATACGACGGGGCCCACGGAGGGCGGTCCTCCGACGGGGAGCTGAACCTGAGCCAGGCCCTCCTCGAGCCGAGAGAGCGTTGAACGCCCGCTCTCGTGGATGAGGGATTGTCCGGACTCACGCTGTGCATCATCAACCACAATGGCGAGCCCTATCTGCGGGATACGCTCGCCGCGGCGACGGCCAACCATCAGCCGTTCGATGAGGTCCTGCTAGTCGACAACGCCTCCACGGACGGCGGCCTGGATATCGCGCGTGAGTGTTTCCCGGCGGTCCGCATCCTCCGCCTCGGCAGGAACCGCGGTCCAGGCCCGGCGCGGAACGCGGGGGCGCGAGAGGCGGGGAATGACCGCATCCTGTTCATCGACAACGACGTGGTCCTTCTGCCGGGATGTGCGGAGCTTCTGTGTGGAGCCCTCGACGCCCGGCAGGAGGCCACGTTCGCGATGCCCGCGGTCCTCTACGCCAAGCGAGCCGGCACCGTCCAGTACGATGGCGCCGGGGCCCACTTCGTGGGCCTGATGATCATCGAGAACGCCGACCTGCCTGTCCAGGAGCTTTCCACCGCGCCCCGAGAGATCGATTCGCTGATCACCGCCTGCTTCCTGACGGATCGTGGGCGCTGGGGGGAGGACCCGCTCTTCGACGATGCGTTCTTTCTCTACTTCGAGGACCACGAGCTGGGCCTTCGCGCCCGTCTGCGGGGTCACGCCATCCTCTCGGTCCCGGCGGCCCGCTGTCTGCACCGCGAGGGCTCGATCGGCGTCTCGCTCCGCCAGACGGGGGCGTACACGGCGGTCCGCGTCCGCAACACGATGCTCAACCGGTGGCGGATCCTCCTTAAGCTTTACGAGCTTCGCACGCTGCTGCTCCTGTCTCCGGCGCTCGTTTCATTCGAGGTGTTCCAGTTCACGGGGGCGCTCGCAAAGGGCTGGCTGTGCCATTGGCTATGGGCCGCGGTTGAGCTCGCGTGGAGGCTGTCGAAGATCGGGGTTGGAAGAAGGGCGTTCCAGCGGCACCGGTGCTTGGGGGACGGGGACGTGCTGACCGGCGGACCCCTGCCGTTCAACCCGGCGCTGAGCACCGGCCGGCTGGGACGGCTGGCCCAGGGACTCCTCGGTCGGGTCGCGGAGCTCAACTGGAAGCTCGCGCATCGATTCCTGCGCCGTTCCATCGCGGGTAATCCCGCGTGAACTGGTCGCCAGCCTGACATGGCGGATCCCGGCCGACTCAACGTGGCGATGGTCGCCGCCTGCCCGTTCCCGTTCCCACGGGGCACCCCGATCCGCATCTGGCGTCTGGCCGAGGCGATGGCCAGGAGAGGCCATCGGGTTCACGTCGTCACGTACCACCTGGGGGACCTTTGCGAGGAGCCCCCCTTCGCCCTGCACCGGATACCGGCCGTTTCCGGGTATCGCAAGACCTCTCCCGGACCGACCTATCGGAAGATCCTCGTCGTCGATCGCAGACTGGCCGGCGAGCTCCGAGAGGTTCTCGCTTCCCATCCCATCGATCTGGTCCACGGCCACCACTATGAAGGGCTGATGGTTGCTCTGCTGGCCCGACGCGCGGGCACCCCGATCCTGTACGATGCCCATACGACGCTGGAGTCGGAGCTTCCGAGCTACGGGCTGGGCCTGCCAGGATCGTTCAAGCGAGGGTTTGGTCGCCTCCTGGATCGGAAGCTTCCCCGGTTCGCAAGCCACACCATCGCCGTTACCGACGCCGTCCGGGAGCACCTGATCAAGGTCCGCGCCGTCATCCCGGAGAAGATCACGGTGATCTCGAACGGCGTGGAGAGAGAGATCTTCGAGGTCCCGCAAGAGGGGCGATGGAAAGGGGAGGCGGGGACGCGGACGATCGTATTCAGCGGGAACACGGCCACGTACCAGGGAATCGATCTCCTCCTCCAGGCCTTCGCCCGTGTCCGCGCCGGGCGTCCCGAGGCGCGGCTGCTGATCGTAACCCGCTCCAGCCTGGATCGCTACGACGCGCTTGCGCGCCGGCTCCAGATCCGCGACGCGATGATCGTCAAGGACGTGGATTTCGACGGACTGCCAGGCTTCCTGGCGGGGGCGGACGTGGCGGTCAATCCGCGGATCGATTGCGCCGGCATTCCCCAGAAGCTGCTGAATTACATGGCGGCCGGCGTCCCCGTGGTCTCCTTCCGCGGAGCGGCACCCGTCATCCGGCACGAGCGGACCGGACTCTGTGTCGCCGACGAGGACATTGGCGCGATGGCGGCGGCCATCGAGCGGCTGCTGAGCGACGCCGTCCTCGCTCGGCGGCTCGGCGAAGCGGCCCGGCGGTGGGTCCGGCGAGCCCACTCGTGGGACCGGGCTGCGGCGGCGGTCGAGGCCTTGTACAGACGAGTGCTCGATGGGGACGGCGCGCCAGCGGGGCGTTGAAGGGACGCCCGCGCGATGTTCAGCCGTCGGTGGATCCTCCGACGGGAGGCCCCGATCCTGCCGTCAGCTCGGGGATCGGCCGGCCCTGGAACCACGACGGGCGCTCCGCGTCGAGCCACTCGAAGACGGTGGGGATGACGTCGATCGTCTCGTACGCTCGTCGGCATGGCCCCGGTCGGATACCCGGGCCGACGGCCACAAACCATCCATGGTCGACGTGGTTGCCCGAGCGCCCGGATGGCAGCCGGAACCCGTGCCCCCAGACGATCTCGCCGTAACGCTGCGAGCGGACTCCACTCGATTCGTGAATCGGCAGGTCCGCCCAGCGCACCTGCAGGTCCGGCAGATAGCGTCGCGCGGGTGCGTCCGGCCCCACCAGGCTGTCAACCCGCTCGACTCCGGCCACGAACGGTCGACCGGAATCGATGTCGACGAAACCCAAGAATGCCTCCTTGAGCTCCTGACAGAGAGCCTCGTACTCGGCTCCCGGCTCGACGATACCGGCGGCCTCCCGACCTCGCAGGTTGATCCGTACGTAGGCGTTCAGGTCGGCGGGAAGGGTGAAGAACCGTGTCCTCGACCAGTCGTGCATGCGTTTCGACCATAGCGGGACGAGGGCATGATTGACGCCGGCGGGAAGCCGGGTCGTGACCTGTCGCACCAGCTTCCAGGGCAACGCCTTCTTGACCCGGTACGCGACACCCCGCCTCGGCGCGTCCCCGTCCTCACCCCCCGCGTGAACGCGCTGGACGACCCGGTCGAACTGTTCCGTCCACCCTTGGTTGGTCCCCATTCCATGTAGCGCGAACGCGACGATCCTGGCGTCTGCGGGCGCACCGTCCACGATCTCCCCGAGCGCCCGGTCCCAGCCCTCGTAGATCTCCGTGCAGGCGTTCTCGAGAACATGGCGCTCGTTCGGGACCAGGCCGTCGACATCGACCTGGGAGAGATTCCACAGGTAGTGCGTGCTGCGGTGAGGGCCTCCGAAAACGGTGAGGAAGAGGTCCCATTCCCCCTCGGCCAGGAGGGCGGCGGAGATGCGACCGAACTGCTCGATGGAGGCGAGCGCTTCCTCGCGCTGCCGAAGCAAGGTCCTCGCCGTCTGGGGACCGAAGAGCTCGGGGCGCTGTGCGGGCTTGCCGAAGCCTCGCTGAAGCCGACCCCAGAGCTCGGCCGGATGGGTACGCCGGCCGAAGTCGTCGTGGCACTGCCACCCGTTGAGAAAGAAGCCGTTCATGCCCGCGGGGGGGTCGGCCAGAAACGGAACGTCCAGCAAGGCCATCCGGCGATCCCTCAGCGAGGGGGCGTCCACGAAGGGCCGGATCGGGAGCCAGTCCGGGGCGACGTACTGCAACCGCATCGCCTCCGGTCGCCACAGCTTGTTGAAGAACCAGCCGTGCTCGCCCAGCCGCGTCGACGTCCAGAAACTCGGCCAGACCATACTGAGGAATCCGGTGGGCTTCGCCTCCAGGGTGCCATGGCACCCACGCGCCCGCAACGCGGCCAGGTTGCGGAGCCGCCCCTCGGCGAGGAGCCGCTCGACGAGAGTGATCTCGACGGCGTCGAGCCCGATCAGGACGCAGGGTGACGATCCGCTCACGCCCCAGCCAGCGCTCGGTAGGTGTCGACGGTCATCCAGGCACCGCCACCGGCCAGGCTCTGACGGCACGCCTCCACCACCGCAACGGCGTGGTAGCCGTCGTCCACGTCCGCGCAGCCGGAGGGCGCGCCGCGGGTCGCGTCGGCAAAGGATGCGAGCTGCCGCTCGAAGCTCTCGTGGGTCTGGGTGGGCCTTCCAACGGCCCGCCGGACGAAGAGATGAGCGACCTGACGGATCCGATCCCAGGCCTCCGACAGGCGATCCGGAACCCGGCGCGAGCGAGACAGCCCGCCCGGGCGGACGACCAGCGTCCGGTCGACGAGGTCGACCTCCAGCCGTTCGAGGTACCGTGGAGCGTACGTCGCCCTGCACTGCACGATGATATCCAGGTCCGGCCCGAGGCGAAGATCCACCTCGATGCCCCCGCCCTCTGCCCTGCCGTCCCCGAGCGGGCGCGCGCAGGCCTCGCGGATGGTCAGCCCGGTAATCCAGCCCACCAGATCGATCTGGTGGGAGGCGACGTCATGGAGCACGAGATCGAAGGGGGTCGGAGAGATCGATGCTTCCGGGCGCCACTTCCCGTCGGCCGCAAACGAGTACCGGACCGCCCGGAGGGACCCCGGCTCGGTGGCGAGCTCGTCCCTCAGCTTCCGATAGCTGTCCCGGAATCGACGGTTGAACCCCACACACAGGGCCGTGCCAGCCGCTTGGACGGCGTCGACCATGCGCTGGGCATCGCAGAGCTGCGTGGCCATCGGCTTCTCGACCAGCACGTGCAGCCCCGACTCCATGGCCTGGAGAGCGAGCTCAGCGTGTGAGTCCGGGGGGGTAGCCACCAGGATGGCATCCAACCCGTCGTCGGCGAGCAACTGGGTCGGGGATTCGAAGACGTGGATCCCAGGCAGAGCGCGACGGACCCAGTCGCGCCGTTGTCCCGAGAGATCGCAGGCGGCGACGATCTCCCATTCGGCGCTGTGCGCCATGGCCCGTCTGTGGTACCGCTCGAAGACCCTGCCGCAGCCGACAATGCCGATCCGGCGTCGTTCTCGATCCATGGTTCGCTTTCTCACGGGCTTTCAGGTTCCATCGAGGACTCGTTGGCAAGATAGCGGAAGGCAGGCGCGACCGCGATCATGAGCCTCACGCTTCAGCAGCCTGGGGAAGCCGGGGTGTCCGGCGCCTTCTCCCCCGAGGCTCGTTGACGACGCGCCGTTCGGACGAGAGACTCTCCCAACATGCGTCCCGAAACCCGCTACGCCCGAAGCGGCGACGTCACCATCGCCTATCAGGTGACCGGCGAGGGTCCGTTCGACCTGGTCTATGTACCCGGGTGGGTCACGAATCTCGAGTACGGCTGGGAAAGCCCTCTCGTCGCGCGCTATTACGAGCGGCTGGCGTCGTTTTCGCGGCTGATCCTCTTCGACAAGCGGGGGACCGGTCTTTCCGATCGAGTTCCGAACGCAGCCTTGCCGACCCTCGAGCAGCGGATGGACGACGTGCGAGCGGTGATGGACGCCGTCGGATCCGAGCGGGCTGTCGTGATGGGGCACTCCGAGGGCGGCAACATGTGCGTGCTCTTTGCCGCCACGTATCCCGAGCGGACGATCGCGCTGGTGACGTTTGGCATCTACGTCAAGCGGATCCCGAGCCCCGACTATCCCTGGGCTCCAACCCCCGAGGAGCGGGAAAAGTGGCTCAAGCGCGTGGGGGATGAGTGGGGGGACGTCGTCGACCTGGAAACCCTGGCGCCCAGTCTGGCGCACGACCCCCGGTTCCGAGAGTGGTGGTCCACGTATCTCCGGCTGAGCGCGAGCCCGTCGGCCGCCGTCGCCCTGGGGCGGATGAACACGCAGATCGACGTCACCACGATCCTTCCGAGCGTGCATGTCCCGACCCTCGTCATGCACCGGGTCGGAGACCGGGACATCCGGATCGAGGAGGCCCGGTACATCGCGGAGCGTATCCCCGGCGCGCGGCTGGTCGAGCTTCCCGGTGACGACCATCTCCCGTGGACCCCGGACATGGACCTCGCGCTGGACGAAGTGGAGAGATTCCTGACCGGTTCCATTCGGCGCCCCGAGCCGGACCGTGTGCTGGCGACCGTCCTGTTTACCGATATCGTGGATTCTACGGCCCGGGCGACGGAACTCGGAGACCGGCGCTGGCGCGAGACGCTCCAGACGCACCAGGGCGTCGTCCGGCGGGAGCTCGATCGCTTTCGCGGCCGGGAGATCAAGACGACCGGGGATGGATTCCTGGCCACGTTCGACGGGCCGGCCCGGGCGATCCGGTGCGCGTTCGCGATCCGCGACGTGGCTCGCCAGGCGGGTCTCGAGGTCCGGGCGGGGCTTCACACGGGCGAATGCGAGACGATGCCGGACGACATCGGCGGGATCGCCGTCCACATCGCTTCGCGCGTGGTCACCGAAGCCCGTCCCGGCGAGGTCCTGGTTTCGCGAACGGTCAAGGACCTGGTGGCCGGGTCGGGGATCGAGTTCGAGGACCGGGGCTCGAGGTCGCTCAAGGGCCTGGACAGCGAGTGGCGGCTCTTCGCGGCGGTGGCCTGACCTCCGGCCCCGCGCTAGCTTTCCCCGCCTATTCCGCTCCTTCGCCCTCCGGGATCGCCCGGACCGCGAGGGCTCGTCTCCCGGACGGGAGGCGTGATCGAATCTTCGAGCCGCGCGAGCTGCTTTTCGCGGCGATCCAACGAGGCCCATGTTCGACGAGCTGAGCGCCAAGCTCGACGGCGCCTTCGCGCGCTTCCGTAGCCGGGGCGTCCTCGACGACGAGATGATCGCCGAGGGGATGCGCGAGGTCCGGCGGGCCCTCCTCGAGGCCGACGTGCACTACCGTGTCGCCAGGGACTTCTGCGCCCGGGTCGAGGAGCGCGCCCGGGGACGGGACGTGGCGCGTTCGATCACCCCCGCCCAGCAGGTCGTGAAGATCGTGCACGACGAGCTTGTGGAGCTCCTGGGCGGAGCCCACGCGCCGCTCGTCCTGGCGAAGCAGCCGCCGACCGTGATCGTGATGGCCGGGCTCCAGGGCTCCGGAAAGACGACCACGGCGGCCAAGCTGGCCGCCCGCCTCGCGGGCGAAGGGCGCCGTCCGCTCCTGGTCGCGGCCGACGTCCAACGGCCGGCGGCGATCGAGCAGCTGGAGACCCTGGGGAAGCGGCTCGACGTGCCGGTCGTCTCGGACCGGGACGGGCGGCCCCCCGAGGGGATCGTCGGGGACGCCATCGAGCGGGCGCGGACCGAGAGACGGAACGTGGTGATCGTCGATACGGCCGGCCGGCTCCACGTGGACGAGGAGATGATGCGGGAACTCGAGCGGGTCGTGTCCGCAGCCGATCCCGACGAGCTTCTCCTGGTCGCCGACGGGATGACCGGCCAGGACGCGGTGCGGAGCGCCGAGGCCTTCCGCGCGCGCCTCCCCCTGACGGGGGTCGTCCTCACCAAGCTGGACGGCGATGCGCGGGGTGGCGCGGCCCTGTCGATCCATGCCGTGACGGGGCTGCCGATCAAGCTGATCGGGGTGGGGGAGAAGTCCGACGGGCTCGAGCCCTTCCACCCCGAGCGGATGGCCGGGCGGATCCTCGACCGTGGCGACGTCGTGACTTTGGTCGAGAAGGCTCAGGAGGCATTCGATCGCGAGGACGCCGCGGGCCTCGAAGAGAAGGTCGGCCGCCGCGGGAAGTTCGACCTCGAGGACTTCCTCATCGCGATGCGGCAGATCCGTCGGATGGGACCTCTGGAAGGACTGCTGGGGCTCCTGCCGGGAGTCGGCAAGCAACTCCGGGGAGTCGAGGTGGATCCCGACCGCCTCAAGCGGATCGAGGCGATCGTCCTGTCGATGACACCCGAGGAGCGCCGGCACCCGAAGGTGTTGAACGGGAGCCGCCGCAAGCGGATCGCCCGGGGGAGCGGGACGACGGTCCAGGAGGTCAACCGGCTCCTCAACCAGTTCCAGGAGATGAACCGCATGATGAAGCGGCTCCGCGGGACGATTCGCGGACGCTGAGGGTCCGGCGGGCCGGGGCCCGCCGACGAGCACCCTGAGACCGAGCAACCCGAAGAGGAGGGACACCGCATGTCCGTTCGGATCCGGCTGAGGCGCATGGGCGCCCGGAAGCAGCCTTTCTATCGCGTCGTAGTGGCCGACTCGCGGAGCCCGCGGGACGGCCGTTTCCTCGATACCATCGGCACCTACAACCCGCGCACCGAGCCGGCCGAGATCCGGATCGACCGTGAGAAGGCGCTGGCCTGGCTCGAGAGCGGCGCCGAGCCGACCGACACCGCGCGGTCGCTCCTGTCCCAGGTCGGGATCTGGCAGCGTTTCCGCACGGGCGAGTGGCCCGCCGCTGGTCGCGTGGAGGCGCCGCCCACGCGGACCGACCCCGAATCGGCGGCCCCGGCTGCGCCGGCGGAGGAGGTTCCGGCCGGAGAGGCCCCGGCTGCGCCGGCAGAGGAGGCTCCGGCCGGAGAGGCCCCGGCCGGAGAGGCCCCGGCCGAGGAGGAGTAGGCTGGACGCCGCACCGGCCTACGTCACGATCGGCCGGCTCGTCAAAGCGCACGGGATCAAGGGCGAGGTGGCGGTCTTCCCGCTCACCGCTCACGTCGAACGGTTCGCGGCCGGGCGTCGTGCCTTCCTGAGCTCGACCCCGGAGGGGGAGGACGCCATCCCGATCCGGATCGAGTCGAGCCGGAGCCATGCCGGCCGGGTCCTGCTCAAACTGGACCGGGTCGAGAGCCGGACCGTGGCCGAGCATACGGTGGGGCGATACCTCCTGATCCCGCGGGCCGAGGCGGAAGAGGCGCGGGAGGAGGGGGAGTTCTTCCTCTACGCCCTGGTCGGCCGCAGGGTCGTGACCGCCGACGGTCGCCGGCTGGGCGAGGTGATCGACGTGCAGGAGCCGGCGGGGAGGGCGATGCTGGAGATCGCCGATTCCAAAAAGGTGCGTCGGCTGCTGCCATTCGTGAACGAGTTCGTGCGCGAGGTTCGGGCCGACGAGATCGTGGTCGAGCCGCCGGAGGGGTGGGAGGAGATCTGAGATGCACATCAACGTCCTGACCCTCTTTCCCGACTACTTCCACGAGCCTCTCGCCCAGTCGATGACAGGCCGGGCGCGGAGACGGGGCCTCTTCTCGTGGGACGTGATCGACCTGCGGAACTTTGTGGGGGACGGCGAGCAGGCGGACGACTATCCGTACGGCGGTGGCGGGGGAATGGTCCTGAAGCCCGAGCCCGTCTTCCGGGCCTGGGAGGCCCTCGAGGAGCCGCGCCCGTTCGTGCTGCTCTCGGCACGCGGCCGGTCGTTCACCCACCAGGTGGCGGTCGAGCTGTCGGTCGAGCCCGAGCTGACGCTCCTCTGCGGCCACTACAAGGACGTCGACGAGCGGGTACGGGCCGCTCTCGTCACCGACGAGATCTCGCTCGGCGATTTCGTTCTGTCCGGGGGAGAGATCGCCGCCCTCGCCGTCATCGACGCGGTCGTGCGCCTGCAGCCGGGAGTGCTGGGCGACTTCGACAGCGCGCAAGGCGACTCGTTCCACGACGAGTGGCGGCTGGGCCCGCCCTCGTTCACGCGTCCCGCCGTGTACCGCGGAATGGCCGTCCCCGAGGTGCTCCTGTCCGGCGACCACGCCGCGATCGCCCGCTGGCGCCGGGAGGAGTCGGATCGGCTTACTCGCCAGCGGCGTCCCGACCTGCTCGATCGAGCGGCCGCGGAGGACGGGGATGGCTCATGACGTGACGCCCGCCGCCGGCGGACGTATATTCAGACTCTATCCTGAAAAGCAGGGGTTCCCATGATCGCCGAATTCGAAACGCAGCAGCTCCGCGAGGACGCTCCGAACTTCCGCCCTGGCGACACCGTGCGGGTCAACGTGCGGGTGCGCGAAGGGGAGAAGGAGCGCCTCCAGGCGTTCGAGGGCGTCGTCATCCGCCGCCGGGGCGGCGGGCTCAACGAGACGTTCACGGTGCGTAAGGTCTCAAACGGCGTCGGGGTCGAGCGGATCTTCCCGCTCCACTCACCGGTCGTCTCGGACATCCAGCTCGTGCGCGAGGGCCGTGTCCGCCGTGCCAAGCTCTACTATCTGCGCAACCTCTCCGGAAAGGCCGCCCGGATCCGCGAACGCCAGCGGTCGTAGACGGCTTCCGGTCCTGTCTTGAGCGGACTCGAGGGACGCCTCGGGAGCCTCTCCGTCTCTGAGATCGCGGGCATCCTGTCCAGGCGTCGGTCGGTCGGCCGCACGACCATCGGCTTTCTCCTGCGGGACGAGCGCGCCGGCGTGCGCGAACTCGGCCTGCGCTACCTCGACCACGTCCGGACCCTCGAGCGCGAGAGGGCGCGACTGATGCGCTTGCTGGCCGCGGAACGTGAGCTCCTGTTCGACGGGGCGCTCGTCGTCGCCGGGGTGGACGAGGTCGGGATGGCGCCGCTCGCCGGCCCGGTGGTCGCCGCGGCCGTCGTGCTGCCGCTCGACTGGCTTCCGGACGGCCTCGACGACTCCAAGCGACTGGACCCCGCCACCCGGGAGCGGCTCGATCGTGAGATCCGCCGGGCGGCGTCGGCGGTCGGCGTGGGCGTCGTGAGCGAGCGCGTCATCGACCGGGTCAACATCTACCAGGCGAGCCTCCATGCCATGCGGCTGGCGCTCCGGCGCCTCGGGATCGCCATCGACCTGGCCCTCCTCGACGGCCGTCCGCCACGCACCTTCCCGGTTCCTCACCGCGCCGTCGTCGGCGGCGACCGGCGGGTGCGGTCGATCGCTGCCGCCTCGATCGTGGCCAAGGTGGCGCGCGACGGGCTCCTCAAGGAGGCGGACCGGCACTGGCCGGAGTACGGCTTCGCGAGACACAAGGGGTACATGACCCCGGCCCACGTGGAGGCCCTCCGCTCGCACGGGCTGTGTCCCTTCCACCGGCTCTCGTTCCCGCGCGTGTGGGAGGAGGCCGACGCCATGGGCCCCCTCTATCGCGACCTGGCCGGGCGGCTCGAGGGGGCCGTCTCGGACGCCGATCTGGAGGCGGTGGCGTTCGATTTCGACGCCCGGCGTGCCGAGCTCCATGCCTCCGAGGAGCGGCTCTTCGCGCGGCTTCTCGAGGCGCGGCGGGAGACGGTGGCGGAGACCGGGGCCGGCGCCTAGCTTGCCTTTACGCCGCAAACGGGTCCCGATCTTGCACCCTGCCACCTCGCGCCCTGTCATGAAGAAGCCTGTCTATCTCGACTACCATGCCACGACGCCCTGCGACCCGCGGGTCGTCGAGGCGATGCTGCCCCTCTTTCACGACGAGTTCGGCAACCCTTCGAGCCGCGGCCACGCGTTCGGCCGGGCCTCCGAGGAGCGGGTCGAGTCCGCGCGGAAGGAGGTGGCGCGCGCGATCGGCGCCAAGGCGAGCGAGATCGTGTTCACGAGCGGCGCCACCGAGGCCAACAACCTGGCCCTCCTCGGGGCGGCCCGCTTCCGGCGCGACGCCGGACACGGCGACCGCGTGGTCAGCGCGACCACCGAGCACAAGTCGGTGCTCGAGCCCCTGCACGCCCTCGAGGAGGAGGGTTTCCAGGTGACCCTCCTGCCGGTCGACCGCCACGGAGTGGTCGATCCGGCCGCGGTACGCGCGGCCGTGGCGGACGGCGGCGCGATCCTCGTCAGCGTCATGCTCGCCAACAACGAGATCGGGACCATCGAGCCGCTCGGCGAGATCGCCCGGGTCGCCCACGAGGCCGGCGCCTGGATCCATACCGATGCCGTCCAGGGGGTCGGAAAGATCGCTGTCGACGTGGAGGCGCTGGACGTGGACCTGCTCTCGCTCTCGGGCCACAAGTTCTACGGACCCAAGGGGGTCGGCGCGCTCTACGTGAGACAGAAGCCGCGCCGGATCAAGCTCGCACCGATCGTGATGGGGGGCGGCCAGGAGCGGGGAATCCGCTCGGGCACGCACAACGTCCCCGGCATCGTCGGGCTCGGCGCCGCCTGCCGGCTGTGCTGCGCGGACCGCGACGCGGAGGCGGTGCGGCTGACCGGGCTCCGCGACCGGCTCCAAGCCGGCCTCCGGCAGCGGATCGAGGGCCTGCTCGTCAACGGCCACCCGGAGAAGCGGCTCCCGCACAACCTGAGCGTCTCGATCCCTCAGGTGGACGGCGAGGCGCTCCTCCTCTCGCTCGATGACATCTGCGTCTCGAGCGGCTCCGCATGCCGTTCTTCCGCCCCCGGCGCCTCGCACGTCATGAAGGCCATCGGCCACGACGACGAGCTCGGCAAGAGCACGATCCGGTTCGGGCTCGGTCGCTGGACCACCCAGGAGGAAGTCGACTACGCCGTCGGCCGCGTGGCCGAGGTGGTCGACCGGCTGCGCGCGATGAGCGCGTTCGCCTGACGGCGCTGGACGCGCCTCCCCCGAAGCCCGATCCCGTCCCGACCGTCGCGGTAAACGCAAAAGGGGCGCGCCGCGCGCTCGCCCGACACCCGTGGATCTACCGTGCCGACGTTGCCGCCCTCCCGCGGGGTCTACCCAACGGTGAGATCGTACGCGTCATCGACAACCGCGATCGTCCGCTCGGGCGGGCGACCTGGTCGGAGCGCTCCCAGATCGCGCTCCGCTTCGTCCGCTGGAAAGACGAGCCGGTGGATGACGCCTTCTGGGCGCACTGTTTGGCGGCGTCGATCGAACGTCGGGAGCGGGCCGGGATGACCGGTCCCGCCCGGCGGCTCGTCTTTGGCGAGGCGGACGGGTGGCCCGGCCTCGTGGTCGATCAGTACGGCGACTGCCTGGCCGTTCAGACGCTGACCCCGGCCGCCGCGGCTCGCGAGCGGCGGTGGACCGAACTCCTGGTGCAGCGTCTCGCCCCGCGTGCGGTCGTGGCCCGGAACGACCTGAAGGTGCGCCGGCTGGAGGGCCTCGAGGCAGGGGTCGCCGTCCTGTACGGAGAGCCGCCGGAACCTTTTCCGGTCACGATCGGTGACCTCCGGTTCGTCGTCGACGTGATGGGTGGGCAGAAGACGGGCGCCTTCCTCGACCAGCAGCGGAACTGGCGCGCCGCGGCCCGCTGGACAACCGGCAAGGGGCTCGCCTTGGACGCGTTCTCGGGCGACGGCGGCTTCGCGCTGCACCTCGCGTCGGTCGTCCAGCGGGTCGAGGCCGTCGAGATTTCGGAGGCGGCGGCCGCTCGCGGCCGGCTCAACGCCGAGACGAACGGGATCAGCAACGTCGAGTGGACGGTCGCCAACGCGTTCGACCGGCTGCACGACATGGCGGCGCGGGGAGCGCAGTTCGGGGCGATCGTCCTCGACCCGCCCGCGTTCGCCAAGAATCGCAAATCGGTCCCCGCCGCGCGGCGCGGCTACAAGGCCATCAATCTGCGGGCGATCCAGTGCCTCGAGCCGGGCGGGATCCTCGTCACCTGCTCCTGCTCCTATCACATCGACCGCGAGGAGTTCCGGGAGATCGTGGCCGACGCCGCCGCCGACGCCGGCCGCACGGTCGAGGTGCTCGAGGTCCGGACCCAGGCCCCCGATCACCCGATCCTCCTCTCCGTCCCGGAGACGGAGTACCTGAAGTGCCTGATTCTGCGAGCGGAATGAGAAAGATCAAGGATCCCGCGACCCCTGACCGGGGATGCGCGCCGGGGCGCGCCGGGGCTACGTTCCGCCACATGCCGCGCCATTGCCCCTGCCGCGTGTCCACCGGGCTGGCCGCACTCGTGTTCCTGGCGACCTGCGGACCACAAGGCGAGGTGGGGCGCGAGCCCACCGCGCGCGACTGGTTCCAGGGCGCTTCGCTTCCGACGCCCCGCAGCGAGGTCGGGGTGGCCGAGCTCGAGGGCCGGATCTACGTGGTGGGGGGCCTGGCAGCGGATCGGTCGGTTTCGGCGGCCGTCGAGATCTACGACCCCGCCTCCGACACCTGGTCGTCGGGTCCGAACCTGCCACAACCCGTTCACCATGCCGCGGTCGTGGGGACCGGCGGCCGGCTCTATGTGATCGGGGGCCACCGGGGGATCCCGTTCCAACCGATGGCATCGGTCTACGCCCTCGACCCCGCGCTGGGTGGCTGGGAGACGCTGGAACCCCTTCCCCGGGCGCGCGGGGCGCTGGCCGCGGTGGCGGTTGACGGGCGAATCTTCGCGATCGGCGGGCAGGCGCCCGACGAGATCGCGGTCCGGAACATCGAACGGTACGACCCCGGCGAGGACCGGTGGGAGCCCATGCCGCCCCTACCGACCCCTCGCGAGCACCTCGCCGCCGCGGCCCTCGGGAACCTCGTCTATGTCGCCGGCGGTCGGGTCGGCAGCCTCGCGAGCAACCTGTCGACCCTGGAGGCCTTCGACACCCGCTCCCTGACGTGGGAGGCTCTCCCCGCCATGCCCACCGCGCGCGGGGGGATCGCGGCCGCCGCCTTCGAGGGCCGGATCCACGTACTCGGCGGCGAATCGCCGACCGGCACGTTCGACCGGAACGAGGCCTTCGATCCGGAGCTTCGGCGTTGGCTCCCGATGGCGCCTCTGCCAACGCCCCGTCACGGGCTCGGCGCGGCGGTCGTCGCCGATCGGCTCTACACGGTCGCCGGAGGCACGGAGCCAGGGTTCTCGGTGTCGTCCGCCGTCGAGGCGCTCCTGCCCCAGGAGCGCGAGGACATCCAGCCGGTCGGAGGACCGTCGGACGGCGATTGACACGCCCTGGAGCCAGGTCTAACGTAGGGCCCGCGGTCCCCCCGCCCCCGTGAACCGGGCGCATTCCGCCATTGTGAAAGGAGCTCTCCGGATGTCGCGCAACCCGACGCCCCGGCGCATCGGACTCGTGTCGCTCGTGGCCGCGCTCCTGCTCTCGGCCGGCTTCGCGTTCGCCTGCAAGCGCGACTCGACCTCCATCGAGGATCTCCCGCCGGGCATCGAGACGCGGGCGGTCGCGACCGACCTGCCGGCCGGTGCCATGGTGGTCGCCTCGGGATACGACCTGCACGCGTTCTGGACGCGGCTCCAGGGCACTCAGCTCTACAAGGAGCTGGCGGCCATCCAGGGTGTACGCGAGGCGTTCTCCCCGATCGCCGGCGCGCAGGGCGAGTTCGAGGCCGAGACCGGTCTGGCGCTCGACGAGGCGACGGTCATGAACCTGCTCGGGAACAAGTTCGACCTGGGTTTCTACGGCCCCCTGCCCGAGGACCGGGCCGACATCCTCCTCCTCGCCGAGGTCGAGGACGAGGCGGCGGCGCGTCCGATCCTGGAGGGGCTGGAAGGCCGGGTCGCGCGCGAGAGGGGCGCGACCTTCAGCGACATTGAAGTGGCCGGTCGCACGGTCCGGATGGCGGCCGACGCGGAGGGCGCAGAGGTCCTCCTCTACGTCTTGGAGGGCGACCAGCTCGTCATGAGCTCCACACGGGCCCGCCTCGAGCAGGCGCTCGGCGACGACGAGGAGAGCCGCACGATGGCCGACGTCCAGGAGTATCTGAACATCCTGGAGAAGCTCCCCGAGGCCACGATCACGGTCTGGGTCGACCAGCGGGCGATCGCCGAGGCGAGTCGTGCGGCGACGGAGGCCGATACGACCGCGGCCGGCGAGCCGGGAGAGGAGGCCGAGGAGCAGCGCATGGCGGCGGCGGCGTCCGCGCTGGAGGAATACAACGTCGTCCGCGACTTCGGCATCGGGATCTTCTGGACCGACGTCGGCATCCGCTCGGACGTCTTCACGCGGTTCCTCGCCGATCGACGGCCGGAGCTGGCCGAGATGATGACCCGCCCGCCGACGGAGGTCCGGTCGATCGCCTTCCAGCCCCTCGGCACGATCCTGTACACGGCGTTCAACACCTTCGATCCGAGCCTGCTCTACCGCCAGCTCACCGAGTACGCGGTGGACGCGACCCGGATCCAGATGGACGTCCAGGGAACAGCCGACTCGATGCGAGCCGACAGCCTCGTGCGGAGCAACATCGCGGCGTTCGAGCGCGAGACCGGGCTCGACATCGAGGAGGACATCCTGTCCTGGGTTGGAGAGGAGGTGTCGTTCTCGATCACCGGCGTCGACCGGAGCGGGTTCTTCCCGGTGCCCGAGTTCGCCTTCGCGGTCGCCAGCCGTGACCAGGGAAGGGCGAACGCCTTCTTCCAGAAGGCCGAGACGCTGCTGGCCGACGCCGCTCGCGAGCGCGCCTCCATGCCGGTGAGCTGGCAGGCGGAGGAGCACGAGGGCCAGACGATCCGCTTCGCCCCGACGCCTGTCGGGGAAGGGCTCTCGATCAGCTATGTCGTGACCAGCGACTTCGCGCTGGTGGCCTCCAAGCCGGCCCTTGTCCGGCAGATGCTGGACGCCCGGACGGGTCGCGCCGAGGCGCTGCCGTCCAACCCCGGCTTCAGCGCCCTGACCGAGTTCTATCCCCAGCAGGTGAACGGGATCGGGTACGTCAACCTCGAAGAGCTCATGACCCAGATCCAGGGCCTCATGGGGACGTTCGGCCCGATGACAGGAGCCAGCGCCGACTCCGCCTCGACGACGAACCAGGTGCTGGAAGCTCTCAAGAACGCCCCTCGGCTCGGCGCCTATGCGCAGGCGGAAGGGGATGAAGGACTCAAGACCCACATCCTGCTCGAAGTCCGGTAGCAGGGAGTTGTCCGTTCCATCGCTCGAAGCCGTCGTCGCCGAGTGGGACGGGGAGGCGGTGGCGACCCGCTTCGATCACGAGACCGGCGCCTGGTTCTTCGTCGCCCTTCACGACACGACGCTCGGTACGCCCAACGGCGGCACCCGCATGCGTGTCTACGACCGCCCGGCGGCCGGCCTCGAGGACGCCATGCGGCTGGCCGAGGGGATGACCCGCAAGTGGGCCATCCTAGGATTGCCGTTCGGCGGCGGGAAAGCGGTCCTCGCCGTTCCCCGCTGGCCGGAAGGGGCTGAGCGGGAGGGTCTGCTGCTCCGGTACGGGGGGTTCCTCGACACCCTGGCCGGGTCCTTCCAGACCGGCGTCGACCTTGGCACGACCCCCGAAGACATGCTGGTCATCGGCCGGGTAACCCGAAACGTCCACGGCGTGGAGTTCGAGACCGGGAAGATAATCGATCCGGGTCCCTTCACCGCGCGCGGCGTCCTGCGCGGCATCGAGGCCGCTCTCGAGGCGGTCTTCGGCGATCGGTCCCCCGATGGACGGAGCGTCCTCGTCCAGGGGGTAGGCGATGTCGGCCGGCCGCTGGCACACCTGCTGGCCGAGCGGGGGACGCGGCTCCTGGTGAGCGACCTCGACGGGGAGCGCGCCGGTCAGGTCGCCGGGCAGCTCGGCGGCGAGGTGGTTCCTACACCCGAAGTCGTGGGGCGCCCCTGCGACGTCTACGCGCCGTGCGCGGTGGGCGGGGTCCTGACCCGCGACACCATCCCCCGCCTGGCCTGCCGGATCGTCGCCGGCTCCGCGAACGCCCAGCTCGGCGAGCCCGAGGACGCGGACCGACTCCACGAGCGGGCCATCCTCTACGCACCCGACTACGTCGTGAACGGAGGCGGGGCGGCCGCGTTCGGCCTCCTCTCCATCGGCGAGCGGGACGAGGCGGCGATCTGGGCGCGGGTGGACGGGATAGGGGACACCCTGCGGGAGATCTTCCGCACCGCGGCCGAGCGTGGGGAATCGCCGGTCGAAGCCGCCCGCCGGAAGGTGGACGCGATCCTCGCCCGCCCACGGGCCACCGTCCAGCCGGATTGACACCTCGCCCGCGAGGCGCCTACCGTTTCGGTGGTGGCCGGCGCAGCCGGCCTCCCGGGTCTTCCCTGCTCATCCAACCATCAGGGTCTCCAACGAAAGGATCGAAGGCGATGCGCGGAATCGTTTGCCTGTGTGCCGCAGCGGTTGTCATGCTCGTGGTGGCGAGTGACCTCGGTGCGCAGGAGGCCCCCGCCCCCGGGTCGCCCGCGGACGGATTCACCGTACACGTGACCGCCCCGCACGTCGTGAACGGGGAAGTGATGGGTCCCTTCCACCATTACTGCAAGCCGATTTCGCCGGAGCCGGTGATCCAGTGCATCCTGTTCGAGACGACAGATGCCGCGGCGCCGATGGTGGAGGTCGAATACATCGTGGCCAAGTCGGTGACGCGGGACCTCATCGGCCGCGAGGAGTGGAACGAGGCGTGGCACGACCACGCGGTCGAGATCGCGAGCGGCCGGGTCCAGATCCACGACATGCCGGAGGAAGAGGCGTCGAAGCTGGCCGAGCTCGTGGCCACGACGGACGGCCTCATCTTCCACCTCTGGCCGCACGGCTCGCGGATCCCGACCGGCGAATCGTCGATCGCCCAGGCGGTCAGTCATGTCGAGCTGTCCGATGAGGAGTGGGAGGTGCAGAAGAGCGCCGCGATGGTTGTGAGCGAGTGAACTGCCGGTAACGTCAGCGGCCGATCTCCCGCCGCATGCGTTCGTGCTCGGCCAGCGTCTCGCTGAAGGCGTGGCGGCCACCCTCGCCGGTCGCGACGAAGAAGAGGTAGGGCACGGAATCCGGGTAGAGGGTCGCTTCGAGGGCGGCGCGGCCCGGGCTGGCGATGGGCCCGGGTGGCAGGCCCGTGTTGCGGTAGGTGTTGTACGGGGAGTCGACCTCGAGGTCGCGGTAGAGGACGCGCTCACGATGCCCCCCCAGCGCGTACTGCACGGTGGGGTCGGCCTCGAGCCGCATCCCCTTCGAGAGGCGGTTCCAGAACACGCCGGCGATCGTCTTCCGCTCCTCGGGGACGCGCGCCTCCTCCTCCACGATCGAGGCCAGCGTCACGACGCGGTCGACCGGGACGCCGAGCGAGTCGGCGCGGGCCCGCCAGCCGGCGTCGAAGACGGCGTGGAACTGGCCAGCCATGATCCGCGCCATGCTGCGCGCGGTCGTGGACGGGTCGACCCGGTAGGTCTCGGGGAAGAGGTATCCCTCGAGGGTCGGGCCGGGGAGATCGAGCGAGTCGGCGAGAAGTGAATCGGTGGCGGCGGCCACGAAGCCGGCCGAGTCGACGCCCAGCGAGCGCGCCACGATGCCGGCCACCTGCTCGAGCCGAAGGCCTTCGGGGACGGTCACCTCCACGAGAACGGTCTCGCCACCGACCAGCATGTCGATCACGGTTGGTAGCCCGCGGTCTCTCGGTAGCCGATAGGTCCCGGCCTGGATCGCTCCCGCGTCCCCCCGCGCCCTCAGCCACAGCTCGAAGAGGAGCGCGCTCCGGATGACCCCCTCGGCGTCGAGCCGCCGGCCGATCGTCCGGACGGCGCTCCCCGGCTCGACGACAACGTCGGCGGAGGGCGTGCCCGGAGGCGCCGCCGGCCGGCTCGCCCAGAGGAGCCAGCCGATCGCGGCCACACCGGCCAGGACGGTCAGGGCCGCCACAAGAAGGGCCGCCCGTCTAGCCACGTTCCCCGGTCTCCCGTTCGTCAGCCAGGGTCCGGGCGCGAAGCCACCCCTCCAGCATCAGGACGGCCGACAGCTGATCGAGTCGTGAGCGCATCTCACGCTCCGAGTACCCGATCTCCCGAAGACGGGTCCGCGCGGCTTCGGTCGTCAGCCGCTCGTCCCACTCCTCGACCGGTAGGTCCAGCGCCGCGGCCAGCTCGGCCTCGAACTCGCGGGCCAGCCGCGCCGCGGGCCCTTCCGACCCGTCCATGGAGAGCGGGATCCCGAGGACGACGCGGTCGACCGCGCGCTCGAGGGCGATCCGCCGGATCTCGTCGACCAGCTTCCCCTTCAGCGCCTTCCGGTCGACGGTCGGCAGCCCTTCGACCAGCGGCCGTCCGGGCTCTGCCAGGGCCAGCCCGACCCGCCTCTCGCCCAGGTCGACGGCGAGGACGCGCTCGCCGGACGAGCCGCCTGCCTCGGAGAGCGTGAAATGGATGGAGGACATCGAGTCGGTGGAGGGAACTAGAGAGAAGGATGAAGGGCGTTCGACTTCAACGCAGCGGCTAGTCCCCGGACATGGAGCCCAGGAACCCTTCGTTGTCATCCGTCCGCTTCATCTTCTCGATCAGGAACTCCATCGCCTCGGAGGGACCCATGTCGTTCAGGAACTTCCGCAGCAGCCAGATCCGCTGGAGCTGATTCTCGTGGATCAGGAGCTCCTCGTGGCGCGTGCCCGAGCGATTGATGTCGATGGCCGGGTAGATCCGGCGGTCGGAGAGCGAGCGGTCCAGGACGAGCTCCATGTTACCCGTCCCCTTGAACTCCTCGAAGATGACCTCGTCCATCCGGCTGCCCGTGTCGATGAGCGCGGTCGCGACGATGGTGAGGGAGCCGCCCTCCTCGATGTTCCGCGCGGCGCCGAAGAACCGCTTCGGCTTGTGGAGCGCGTGCGCGTCCACGCCGCCGGACAGGATCTTGCCCGAGTGCGGAACGACGACGTTCTGGGCTCGCGCCAGGCGGGTGATCGAGTCGAGGAGGATCACCACGTCGTAGCCGTTCTCGACCAGACGCTTGGCCTTTTCGATCACCATGTCGGCCACCTGGACATGCCGGTCGGCCGGCTCGTCGAACGTCGAGGAGATGACCTCGCCGTCGACCGAGCGCTCCATGTCGGTGACCTCCTCGGGCCGCTCGTCGATCAGCAGCACGATCAGCTTGACGTCCGGGTGATTCTCGCTGATCGAGTTCGCGATCTTCTGGAGGAGGATCGTCTTGCCGGCCTTGGGCGGGCTGACGATCAGCCCCCGCTGCCCCTTCCCGATGGGCGAGAAGAGGTCCATGATGCGCATGGAGAGGTCGCCGTCCGAGCGCTCCAGGCGGAACCGCTCCTCCGGATACAGGGGCTTCAGGTTGTCGAAGAAGACGGTGTGCTTGGCCTGGTCGGGATCCTTGAAGTTGACGGTCTCGACCTTGAGCAGCGCGAGATATCGCTCCCCCTCCTTGGGGGGGCGCACCTGGCCCTGGATCGTGTCGCCGGTCCGGAGGTCGAAGCGCTTGATCTGGGAGGGGCTGACGTAGATGTCGTCGGGCCCGTACAGGTAGTTCCAGTCGGGGCTCCTCAGGAACCCGTACCCCTCGGGAAGGATCTCGAGCACCCCCTCGCCCCGGAGCACGGTCTCGTGGTCGAGAAGCTCCTGCTCGATCTTGAAGATCAGGTCCTGCTTACGGAGACCCGAGTAGTTCTGGATCGCGAGCTCCTCGGCCATCCCGTGGAGCTCGGGGATCGATTTCGTCTTGATGTCGGAGATGTCCATGATGGTGGCGTTCTCGGATGGGGTCGGCGGGCGACGCGAGCGGGTGCGGCTACGGGGACGGTTCAACGGTTTACCTCGAAGGGTGTGGTTTCGTGGGTGATCCGATAGTCCTGGCGACGGCGCGAGCCGGTCAGGGCAGGTCGTGTCGCAACGGTTTACGGGGATGGACGCAGGGCTTGCTTGACCGAGCCATTCTACAACGCGCCGTGCGGCGTGTCAACCGGAGCCGGGGTAGATTGATGACGCATGAGGGAGCCGATCCGAGCCGTCGCCCCGCGCCTGGCCAGCGTCGACCTGAGGCCCTCGGCGGGGCTGTCGGAGGTGGTGCGCCGCCTCCGGGAGGACGGCCGCGCCGCCTTCGCGGTCGGCGGCGGTGTCCGGGACGGCCTCCTGGGCCTGCCGGTCGCCGAGTGGGACGTCGCGACCGACGCCCCGCCGGAGCGGGTTCTCGAGCTCTTCGAGCGGACGTTTCCGATCGGCCTCGACCATGGCACGGTCGGTGTCCGGATCGAGGGCGAGACCGTCGAGGTGACCACCTTCCGGCGCGACATCGCGACCGACGGCCGGCATGCGGTCGTCCGGTTCGGAGCCTCGCTCGAGGAGGATCTCGCGCGCCGCGATTTCACGATCAACGCGCTCGCCTGGGATCCGGTGGAGGGCAGGATCCACGACCCGTTCGGGGGGCTGGACGACCTCGCCGCCGGGCGGCTCGCGACGGTCGGTGATCCCGACCGACGGGTCGTCGAAGACTATCTGCGCATCCTGCGCGCGTTCCGGTTCGCGGCGCGCTCCGATCTGGAGGTCGAGCCGGCCACGGAAGCGGCGCTCGCGCGGCACGCGGGAGGCGTGGCGGGGCTCTCCGGGGAGCGGGTCCGTGACGAGCTCATGAAGACCCTCTCCCAGTGCCGGATGCCGTCCGCGGCGTTCGAGGGATGGCGCCGGACGGGCGTCCTGGCGCGCCTCCTCCCTGAGGTGGCGGTCGCCTTCGGGGTCGAGCAGAACCGTTTTCACGCCGACGACGTCGGCACGCACACGCTTCTCGTCGTCGACCGCGTGCATCGCGCGCGGCCGTTCCTGCGCCTGGTCGCGCTCCTGCACGACATCGGCAAGCCTCCCGCCCGCGAAGTCCATCCCGAGACTGGGGACTGGACTTTCCCGGAGCACGCGGCGATCGGCGCCCGGCTGGCCCGTCAGGTCCTCGAGCGGCTCCGCTTCTCGAGCCGCGAGATCGACCGCGCCGCCCACCTGGTCGCCGTCCACATGGATCTGCCGCCGCCGGAGTCGTCCGACGCGGCGGTCCGGCGCTGGATCCGCCGGATCGGCGAGGAGAACGTCTGGGACCTCTACCGCCTCCACCTAGCCGACTGGTGGGGGAACCGGGCCCGGGCCGGCGAGCCTCCGACCCCGCTGGTCGAGATCTACCGGCGCGCGCGCGGGGTCCTGAAGGAGGACGCGGCGCTCTCGGTCGAGGACCTGGCGGTGGACGGCGGCGACCTGATCGCCCTGGGCTTGGAGCCCGGGCCCGCTTTCGGTCGCATCCTGGAGGCGCTCCTCGAGCGGGTCGTCGACGACCCGGCGCTCAACCGTCGCGACACCTTGCTCGGGATCGTCCGCGAGGAGGAGCTGGCTCCGCGGGCATGACGGTGCCCCTGTCCCGCGATTTCTACGCCCGCGACACGCTGTCGGTCGCCCGCGACCTCCTCGGCTGCAGCCTGATCCACGTGAGCCCGGAGGGTCGGGTCAAGGGCCGGATCGTCGAGGTCGAGGCGTACGAGGGAGAGGACGACCCGGCGTGCCACGCCGCGGCCGGCCTGACGTCGCGGACGGAGCCCCTGTACGGACCGCCGGGTCGCGCCTACGTGTACCTGATCTACGGGATGCACCATTGCCTGAACGCGGTGACCCGCCCGCGCGGGCGGCCGAGCGCGGTGCTGATCCGAGCGCTCGAGCCCGAGGAGGGGCTCCCGCTCATGCGCCGGCGCCAGGGTCGGGCCGGGAACGGGCGGGCGGACCGCGACCTGACCAACGGTCCGGGAAAGCTGTGCCGATCGTTCGGCCTGTCGCTCGAGCACAACCGGCTCGACCTGACCGGTCGCCGCCTGTGGATCGAGGCGGGCCGGCGCGTGGAGCGTGTCGCCTGGACCCCGCGCGTCGGGATCCGGGTCGGCACCGAGCGCCTCTGGCGTGCGTTCGACGCCGGCTCGGAGTGCGTCTCGTGCACCGCGCTCAACCGGTTCGCCAGGCCTTCTCCGCAGCCCGTGAGACATCGATGACCAACGCCAGCTTCGTCGATCATCTCCAGCTTCTTCCCCTGCCCTCGCGCGACGGGATGCGGCAGCCGGACGGCGAGCATCGTCCGGGCGGGCTCGGCCTCCGGACGCTGGCCGACCGGCTCGGCGCCCTCGGCTGGACGGCGCGGAACGAGGATTTCGCGATCGAGCGGAAGCTGCCCGACGGGCGTCTGGCGGAGGCGTACGCGCGGGCCATCGGCGACGCCGTCGCCTCCGCCCGCGACCGGAACCGGTTTCCGGTCGTCCTGAGCCTCGTGAACGGCTGCGCGCTTGGTGTCGTGGACGGGATGGGGACGGGGACCGGGGTGGTATGGGTGTCACCCGAGGCCGCGTACCGGACGGGGGGCTTCCTCCGCCGGGCCTCCGTCGAGGAAAGCGTGCTCTCCCGGCTGACCGGCCGACAGGCGCGGGACGCGTTCGCGATCGCCCCGGTGACACTTCCGGGCGCCCGGATCGTGATCGTGGGCGGAACAACGATCGGCAACGCCGAGCGTAAGGCCCTGGACGCCGACGGTGTCCGGCGGCTCGGGACCGATCGGCTTACCGAGCTTCCCGCCGTGGTGGCGGAGACCGGCGCCGAGGAGTGGGTCCTCCACGTGGACACGACCGCCTTCGCGCCCGGGGTCCTCCCGGCGGCCGACCGGTCGGGCGACGACGACCTCGGGCTCGACCCGCTCGCCGACGCGGTGACGCGCGCCTTCGAGGGCCGGCGGCTCGGCTGCGTGGCGATCGCGCGCTACGATCTGAACCGGGAGTCGGCGGTCTCGGCGCCGGCCCTGGCCGCGCTCCTGGACCGCTTCCTCCTCGCAGCCGGCGGCCAGCCCGATCCGTCGGCGCGCCGGCAGGCGACGGCCCGATGACCGACCTCTTCCGCCAGCAGGCCGAGGAGCGGCTGGCCAGGGGCGCGCCGCTCGCCGACCGGATGCGTCCACGGACTCTGGAGGAGTTCGTCGGCCAGGAGCACCTGGTCGGGCGGGACGGCGTCCTGAGGCGGATGATCGAGGCCGACGAGGTCCACTCGCTCCTCCTGTGGGGCCCCCCAGGAACCGGCAAGACGACCCTGGCCCGGATCGTCGCCGAGGCGACGGGAGCCAGGTTCGCGTGGTTCAGCGCGGTCACCATGGGGGTCGCGGACGTCAAGCGGATCGTGGCCGAAGCGCGCAACGCGCTCGGCGAGCACGGCCGCCGGACGGTCCTCTTCTGCGACGAGATCCACCGCTTCAACAAGGCGCAGCAGGACGCCTTCCTGCCCCATGTCGAGCAGGGGCTGGTGACGCTGATCGGCGCGACGACGGAGAACCCGTCGTTCGAGGTCAACGCGGCGCTCCTGAGCCGGATGCGCGTCTACACCCTGACGCCGCTCGAGCCCGAGCAGATCGGGAATCTGCTCGACCGGGCGCTGGCCGATACCGGGCGCGGCCTGGGGGGACGCGGGCTGGGGCTCGACCCGGCGGGACGGAAGTTCCTCTCGGAGGCCGCGCAGGGCGACGCGCGGGTCGCGCTCTCGACGCTCGAGCTGGCGGCGGCCCTCGTCCCGGACGGGACCCGGCTCGAGCGCGCGGACCTCGAGGCGGCCCTCCAGCGGAAGGCGATGCGGTACGACAAGGCCGGGGAGGAGCACTACAACGTCATCTCCGCTCTCCACAAGTCGCTGCGCGACTCGGATCCGCAGGGCGGACTGTACTGGCTGGCGCGGATGCTGGAGGCGGGCGAGGACCCGCTCTACGTGGCCCGGCGCCTCGTCCGCTTCGCGTCCGAGGATGTCGGACTGGCCGACCCGCGGGCGCTCGAGCAGGCGGTGGCCGCCCAGCAGGCCGTCCACTTCATCGGCATGCCCGAGGGCGCGCTGGCGCTCGCGCAGGCGGTCGTGTACCTGGCGATCGCCCCGAAATCGAACGCCCTCTACGAGGGGTACGGGCGGGCCGCGCAGGACGCCCGAGAGACCGAGCGCGAGGCGGTCCCCCTCCACCTCAGGAACGCCCCCACCGGCCTCATGAGAGACCTGGGGTACGGCGCCGGCTACCGCTACGCGCACGACGAGCGGGACGCGGTCGTCGACCAGGAGCACCTGCCGGCCTCGCTCGCCGGACGGGTCTACTACGAGCCCAGTCCCCGCGGCTTCGAGGCCCGGGTGGCCGACCGGATGGCGGAGCTGGCCGAGCGGGTCCGCGAGGTCCGGGAGGCCGCCGGGCGGGCCCCGGGCGCGATGGTCGAATGACGCACAGGGTCGTGCCTCCCGACCGCCCGGAGCGGGCCGTGCTGGTCGCCGTCGGCGGTCCGGTCGCCTCCACCAACGGGGACGCGTGGTCCGCGGAGGAGCTCCTCGAGGAGCTCCGCGCGCTGGCGATCTCGGCGGGGGCCGAGGTCGTCGGCGAGGTCGTCCAGTCCCGCGACCGCGCAGACGCGGCCCTCTACATCGGGCGCGGCAAGGCCGACGAGCTAAAGCGCGAGGTCGCCGCGCATGACGCCCAGCTCGTCGTCTTCGACAACGACCTCTCGCCGGCCCAGGGCAAGAACATCGAGGACCTGATCGGGGTCCGCGTCCTCGACCGCTCGGAGCTCATTCTCGACATCTTCGCCCGGCGGGCGCGGACGCGGGAGGCCAAGCTCCAGGTTGAGCTGGCCCAGCTCCAGTACCTCCTGCCGCGGCTCCGCCGGATGTGGACCCACCTCTCACGGATCCGGGGCGGGATCGGGCTGAGGGGGCCGGGGGAGACCCAGCTCGAGGTGGACCGGCGCGTGATCCGCGACCGGATCCGGACGCTCAAGGAGAAGCTGGAGGGGATCGAGACGCGGCGCAGCCTCCAGAGGAAGGGGCGCGGCGAGGTCTGGAACGTCGCCCTGGTGGGATACACGAACGTCGGGAAGTCGACGCTCATGAACCGGCTGACGGGCGAGCGGCTGCGCGCCGTGGATAGCCTCTTCGCGACGCTCGACGCGACCACGCGGCGGATGGAGCTGCCCAACGGCGAGGCCATGGTCCTGACCGACACGGTGGGGTTCATCCGCGACCTCCCCCACGACCTGGTGGCTTCCTTCCGGGCGACCCTCGAGGAGGTCGTGCACGCCGACCTCCTCCTGCACGTCGTCGACGTCGCCGATCCGCGGCGAGAGAGCCGAATGGCGGTCGTTCACGAGGTCCTCCAATCGCTCGGCGCCGGCAACGCCCCGACCCTGACCGTGTTCAACAAGTTCGACCGGATCCCGGCCGCCGAACGAGCCGGCGTCAGGACGCGGCTACTGGAGGCCCACGCGCCGGCCGTCGTCGCCTCCGCGGTCGAGCCGCGCGGGCTGGTCGCCCTCGAGGAGGCCCTCGCCCGCCACGTCGAGACGCACGAGGTGCGGGCTCGGGCGGTCTTGCCGAGCGGCGACGGCCGGCGGCTGGCCTTGATCCACCGCCTGACCGAGGTGCTGGAGCGGCGCTACGAGGACGGGCTGGTCGAGCTCGAGCTCCGGGCGCGGCCGGAGGCGCTGGCCCGTCTCGAGCGCGAGGGCATACCGGTGGACCCGACGTGAGCTTGGGGGGGCGGACGGGGCGCGTGAGCGCATCGGGTCCGTCCATCCAGGTCTACGGGGCGGGACGGATCGGCCTCGCGGTCGCGAGCCTGGCCCGGCGACGCGGTGTTCCCGTGGCCGGTCTCTGGAACCCGCGACCGCTTCGCCCGGCACGGGCAGGGCTCGCCGAAGGACTCCCCCTGACGGTGTCCCCCGATCCGGAACCGGCCCAGGCCGACATTTGGCTGGTGGCGGTGCCCGACGACGCCATCGCCGGGACGGGGGAGCGGCTCGCCAAGGCCGTCGAGCGGGCCGGCCGTACGCGCCCGGGCTGCGCGGCCCACTGCGCGGGCGCCCATCCCGCGCGGCTCCTCGACCCACTGTCCCGGACCGGCATCCCCTGTGGTTCGTGGCATCCGGCCATGACCTTCCGCGGCGCCCCGGACGACCCCGACGCGCTCGCCGGGGCGGTCGTGGCCGTGGAAGGCGATCCCCCGGCGGTCGCTCTCCTGGAGCGGCTCTCCGACGCCCTCGGGGTCGCGCGGATCGCGGTGGCGACCGGGCGGAAGGCGGATTACCATGCCGCTCTCGTCCTTGCCGCCAACGGCCGGGTCGCCCTGGACGCCGCCGCGGCCCGTCTCCTGCGGGGAGCGGGGCTCGGCGAGGCGACCGCCCGCTCGGTCCTGGGTCCCCTCGTCGAGCGCGTGGAGGAGAACCTCCGCGCGGCGTTTCCCGAAGAGGCGCTGACCGGTCCGGTCGCCCGCGGCGACGCGGGGACGGTCCGCCGCCAGCTCGCCGCGCTCGCCGACCGCCCGGACCTGCTGCGGCTCTACCGCGCCGTGGGGGAGGTGATCCTGGGGACGGTTCCGGAGGCGGTCCGGCGGGAAGGACATCTGGAGGTCATGCGATTGATGAGAGAAGGTCATACAAGTTGTTGAATTTCAATGATATACGATCAAACGAGGAGGTCCGGCATTATCTGGATCGGGCCGATAGCGTCATGGAATCAATGGGGTACACGGAGCACGGCCGACGACATGCCGTGGTGGTCGCACGCCGGGCCCGGTCGATCATGGAAGCGCTGGGATATCCGCCACGGAGCTGCGAGCTGGCGGCCATCGCCGCCTACCTGCACGACATAGGCAACATCGCCAACCGCGACCACCACGCGCAGAGCGGCGCGATCCTCGCCCACACCCTCCTCCGCGAGGCGGGGATGGACATCGAGGAGACGATCGAGGTGGTCACCGCGATCGGCCACCATCATGAGACGGACGGGGCCCCGGTCAGCGACGTCTCCGCGGCCGTCATCATCGCCGACAAGTCCGACGTGCACCGTTCCCGCGTGCGCGACAAGTCGATGATTCAGCTCGACATCCACGACCGCGTCAACTACTCGGTGACGCGGTCCGCCCTGCGCGTCGTCGGTCCCCACGCGGCCCGCGAGATGACCGGCGAGCGCGGCGGGAACGGTGAGCCGGCAGGCAATCCAGGTCCGGCGAACGGGGGCCGAAACCCCGACGGCGGGGACACGGCCGCGGTCACGCTCCCGGACGTTAAACCGGACGAGGAGAAGGGGGCCCGTTCGGAGATCACGCTGGCGCTCAGGATCGACACGTCGATCTCGCCGGTCATGGAGTACTTCGAGATCTTCCTTCCCCGGATGATCCTCTCGAACCGGGCGGCGGAAAGGCTGGAGGCGACCTATAGGCTCGTGATCAACGAGACCCACCTGCTCTAGCCGTTCGATGAAGTATGCCCCGTCGAGTGTGCTGACGCCGTGATGGGGAAGTGGAAGACCTGGCTCGGCGTCGCGATCTCGGCCGCGGCGATCGCCTGGGCCGCCCGCGGGGTCGAGTGGAGCGAGGTCATTCCCGCGCTCGCGGACGCCGACCCCTGGCTCCTCGTGCTCGTCTTCGTGACCAGCCCCTTCGTCAACATCCTGGTCCGCGCCCTCCGTTGGAAGGTGTTCCTGAGGCCGGTCGCCCGTGTGTCGTTCGCCGGGGCCACGAGCGCGACCGCGATCGGGCTCATGGCCAACAACGTGCTGCCGGCGCGGGTCGGCGAGTTCGTCCGGGCGTGGGCTTTGGGACGCAAGGAGCGGGTACCGGTGGCGACCTCCTTCGGGGGGCTCTTCCTGGAGCGGCTCTTCGACGGGTTCGCGGTCGTGGGCCTGCTGTACGCGCTGACCTGGGTCCACGAGTTCCCGGACTGGGTGTCCACGACCGTGCAGGTCGCTTTCTTCATCTTCCTCGGCGCGCTCGCCTTCCTGGTCGGCCTGATTATCCACCCGGAGATGAGCGTACGGTTCGCCCGCGCGGTCGCCGGGCGCCTCTCCGGCGGTCGTCTCGAGGAGCCGGTCGAGCGGATTCTGGCGACCCTCCTGGACGGTTTCCGGCTCCTCCGGAATCCCGTCCTCGTTCTGGTCAGCGTGATCCTGGCCCTGTCGCAGTGGGTCCTTCTGACCGGCCTCTACTGGCTCGGCTTGATAGCCTTCGGCGTGATCGACGGGGTCGGCTGGGTCGGCGCCTTCTTCGTCAACTGTGTCGCGACCCTCGGGGTCGCCGTCCCCTCCTCCCCCGGTTTCGTGGGAACGTTCGAGGCGTTCATCGTAAAGGCCCTGGAGGTTTTCGAGGTGGACCGGACCAGGGCGTTCACGTACGCGATCGGATTCCACGCCGTCAGCTTCATCCCGACGACGCTGGTGGGGTTCGCGGTCTTCCTAAGGGAAGGCTTCTCGTGGGGTGAGCTCGAGCGTTCCGAGGAGGAGGTCGAGGAGGAGCTGGAGGAGGAATTCGAGGAGGAGATCGCGCGGGACGTTTCCCAGGATCGACCCGGCGGCGACTCGCGGTGAGTCTCTCGGACAGGGCGCCTGTCCGCGAGATCTGGCGAGCGCCCGCAAAGATCAACCTGTGGCTGGAGATCATCGGCCGCCGGCCGGACGGCTATCACGAGATCGACACCTGCTACCAGGCGATCGACCTCGCCGACACGGTCGTCCTGGAGCCGTCGGAGCGGCCCGGGGTGACCTGCCGGGTCCAGGGACCCTTCGCCGAGGGCGTCCCCGATGGTCCGGAGAACCTGGCCGCCCGGGCGGCCCTCCTCCTCGCCGAGCGGACCGGCCACGAGCCACGCGTGGCGATCACGATCGTCAAGGAGATCCCGGCCGGCGCCGGTCTGGGCGGCGGCTCCAGCGACGCGGCCGCGGTCCTGGTCGCCCTGGCGCGCCGCTTCGCCGTGCCCGACCCCGGGGACACGCTGGTCGAGCTGGCGGCCGAGCTGGGAGCGGACGTGCCGTTCTTCCTGGAGGGGGGGACGCAAAGGGCGACCGGGATCGGGGAGCGGCTCGAAGGCGCGCCGATACCGATCGAGCGGTGGGGGATCCTGGTCTGGCCGCGGGTGACCGTCTCGACCAGGTGGGCATACGGGGAGCACGATCGGCTGGTGCGGTCTCGAGGCCGCGCGACGTCCGCGAATCCGCCGCGCTCCGCGAGCGGAAATGACTTCGAGCCCCTCGTCTACGGGCGTTGGCCCGCGGTCGCCCGGGTGGCGGAGGCGCTGCGGGAGGCCGGGGGCGAGCCGCGGCTCTCGGGGAGCGGGAGCGCGGTCTATGCGCTCTTGGGGAGCGCCGTGTCGCGGGATGCAGCGCTCGACGACGTACGGAAGGCGATCGCGGGCCTGGACGGTGCGCGATCGTGGCCGTTCGAGCTCGTGGACGGCGGCGTGTGGCGACAGGACGTGGAGGAAGGCGGGTAGGAGAGCGGGGCTCGAAGGCGGCGACGAGGGCCGAATCGTCGTCGCCGAGCACCCGCGTGCCTCCTACCGCCCCGAGGCATTCGGCCGCGGCGACTACTGCGGCTGCGCCGCTTGCGCCTCGATAGCGCGCTGGATCAGATCGAGCCGGTCCTTCCACGGGTCGACCTGCATCACAGCCCCATCGTCGGCTGTGAACATCATCAGCTCGGACTTCGCGGCATCGTAGCGCGGCCATGATGGCAGGTCGCTGCGGTTCGGATCGCCGGTCTTGGCGAACGCGGCGAAGTAGCCCATGAACGTATCGGCCATCGCGCGGTCCTTCGCCGTTACGGCCGCGCCGTATCGCACGTCCAGCGTGCCGAAGAGATACGGCAGCTCGCTGGAATGCTCTGCAGTCCCTTTCGGGCGCAGGGATTCGGCGACATAGTCGAAGCGGTAGAGCCATGCCGGCTGACCGGCCGCCGTCACCTGCCGCGCGACGAAACGAGCCGGCTCGTGCATCGTGATGTCCACCGCGATGCTCTTGATCGCGGCGGCAGGGTCCACCGTGTCTGCGAAGTACAACGCCTGTGATGCCGCCGCGTCCGTGCCGAAGAACGACAGGCAATCGCGATGAGCGACATCGCGACCATTGCCGTTGCTGGAATGCGGTTCCTCGGCATACGTCCTTCCTTCGTACCGTTCGTGCTCTCGACCAGGACTAGGGCGACTGCACCTGCGCAACGGCGTCATCGGGGAAGAACGTGAAGAACCTCCTCCATGTAGCGGTCGGCGGCGGCGGCGGCCTGCTCCGGACGGCTGCCGTTCTGACGCGCGCTCAGGTAGGGTGCGTACCAGTCCCACCAGTGGTGCTCGGCATGCGTCTTCTCGTAGTGATCGTGGTGCTCCGCCGTCTCGTGGAGGAGTTCTGCAAGGGTCGCGACGTCCACGGCTCGGGCCCGCGTCAACTTCCATTCGCGGCCGGGAAGCCGCGTCTTGATCTCCTGGAGCAGCCAGCCGTTTCCGTCCGGATCCTCGAACGAGGCAAACGAGTGGTAGGAGCGACCTTGCGGGTCGCACCCGACGACGCGTGGGTTCTCCACGGCGTCGTTGAAGGGGCCGCCGGCGTAGTGGAAGACCTCGCTCACGTCGACGCCGCGGGCGATCAAGTCGTCGCGGGCGGCGTCGATGTCGTCCACGGCGAGGATCAGGCTGTCCGGCAGGCCAGGCTTGGCCGACTTGATTCCCTTGCCGAAGATGATCGAGGCCTCCGAACCAGGAGGAGTAAATTGTACACCTCGAAAGTTCTCATTCGCGACGTCGATATCTAACCGGAACCCCGCTTTCTCGTAGAATGCTTTGGCGCGATCGACATTGGAAACAGGTACAACGAAGACTTCCAGTTTCATGTCCATGGTTGCAGCTCCTTTTCTTTGTTCTCGGTCCTGAACGCGTCACGAGAAGACGGGCGCCGCCTGGCCTCCAACGACCTCAGGCTTTCGTGCCCGACTTCCACTGCCTTAGGCGCTCTGTGATCAACTCCCCGCGTTTTTCGTCGTCGCGTCCGTCGAGGATGCTCAGATCCTCTGGCTCGGCGCGCCAGTAGACACCGGACGTCCGCGCGTTGACGCTCGCGTCCGTGTCCGCACGAGTCGTCCAGTACCCGGACGCACGCTCGGCCGACTCCAGCCGGATCTCTCCCGTCCCGTTCAACTGGGGCGCGTTCGGGTCCAGCGGCCGTTCTCCCTTCCAATAGTAGAAGACGCCCGAAGGCTCCTTCTTCTCCTTCACCGCTTCGCTCCAGTATCTCGCTGACAAGCTGCCATTCTCTTGCCATGAACGGCCGGCCAACTCCAGCGCGCCGTCGCGGTCCCGCGAAATCCGCAGAAGGCTCACGGCGGAAGGCTCCCCCGCGGTGCGCTCCGTCAGGGAAAACTGCCACCACAGGCCTTCGATGCGGGCGACGCGGCCTTCCTTCTCGATCGCCAACCGGAGCTTCTGATTGAGGACTCTCATCTCGGCCGGGGTGATCGCTTCGTCGTACCGTACGCTCGTGAGGCCGAGGAGATCGCTTGGAAGCTTCGAGCCGCTGGCATGGAGGATGAAGGTTCGGCGCATTCCGAGGGCTCCGCCAAAGAGACCGGCTTCGAAGACGACATTGTCTCGCGGAGAAGCCTGACCGGGCTCTGGCAGAGGCGATGTCAGGGGGCTGTTGGTCGTCCAGTCGTCCTGAGCGAACACGAATGCCGCGAAGTCGACTTCATGGGCAAGCTCGAGGAGGCGTTCCAGCGTGGTGGTCCCGGGATTGAAGGATGTCGTCCAAGGTTCTACGTGCGCAACGTCTTCGAGGCCGCGTGTCAGTGCCTGGAGCAGCTTCTCCTGTTTTCCTGACGAGCCTAGGAAGATGCGAGGCTTGTCCATCGGTTCCTCCAGATAGCAGATCGGCCGCGCCCGTGGCCGTTACCGGTGTGCCCTAATACCGTTGCCCGAGAGACAGCGTATCCCTCAGGGCAACACCCCACACCGCGGAGCCACCTGCTCACCCCTCGAACGGAGCGTTCATCAGGAAATCCACGGAAGACGGCCGCTTGTAGCCTGGCACGAAACGCTCTCCGAAGTCGCGCGCGAAATTGTCGTACGTGGTCTCCGGCTTGGTTTTGACAATGCGGCAGACCGAATCCGTGAAGCCCTGCTTCATGTCGAGCCGAGGGAATGCGGCGAGGATGCCATTCAGCTCGTCCGGCGGGATCTGGTCGTACTGAAACCCGCCGAAGTCGAGACCGATGCCAGCCGTGCAGAGAGCGACTTCCCCCTCCTTGTGCAGACCGATCGAAGGTGTGGAGTTCAGAGCGACGCTGTCCCAGATCAACTGCACGCGGCGATCGTCGAGACCTTGTTCGCGCGCGAACGCCCGCGCTGCGTCGGCTCCTTCGATCTCGAAGCGTTTTGGACCCGCGAAGCTCTCCGTGAGCCCGAGGTCGTGGAGCAGCGAGCCGACGGCGACGACTTCCGCGTCGTACGCTATGCCCTGCAGCTGCCCGAGCCGGACCGCGAAGAGCCAAGATCGGACAGCATGGTTGAAGAGAAATGGCGCGGAGTGGGTCCTAGCAATTTCCATTGCCCGGCTGATAAGCGGCGTGTCGATCACTGTGATGCCGGCCAAGACTCTGGTCTTTCCGCTCACGATGATCGGCTCAGCTGTTGGTGACACGGTCAGGTCCCCCCCTTGATGAAGGCGAGCAGCTCTGCGTTGACCTGATCCTGATGCGTGGCGGTGATGCCGTGCGGCGCGCCCGGGTAGTAGACGTCCTTCGCGCCCTTGATGAGTCGGGCCGACTTCATGGCCGAGTTCCGCACCGGAACGATCTGGTCGTCCTCGCCGTGAAGCACGAGAGTCGGTACATCGAACTTCGCGAGGTCCTTGGTGAAATCGGTCTCGGAGAAGGCTTTGACGCTTTCGTAGGCGTTCCAGAGGCCGCACTGCATGCTCCAGAGCCAGAACTGTTCGAGCACGCCTTGCGAGACCGTGGCGCCGGGCCGGTTGGCGCCGTAGAACTGGATTGCAAGATCCTTGTAGAACTGCGAGCGGTCCTGGACGAGGCTCGTACGGATGCCATCGAATACCTCCATCGGCAGGCCCTCAGGATTGGCAGCGGTCTTGAGCAGGAGCGGGGGCACCGCGGCGATCAGGACTGCCTTGGCGACCCGAGCGGTTCCGTGACGTCCGATGTAGCGCGCGACCTCTCCGCCGCCGGTTGAGTGGCCCACCAGGGTGACGTCGTTGAGATCGAGCGACTCGATCACGACCGCGAGATCGTCGGCGTAGCCGTTCATATCGTTTCCCGTGGAGGCCTGACTGGATCGGCCATGGCCGCGTCGGTCGTGCGCGATCGCGCGGAAGCCGTTCTGCGCGAGGAACAGTATCTGGCCATCCCACATGTCGGAGCTCAGCGGCCAGCCATGTGAGAAGGTGACGGCCGGACCTTCGCCCCAATCCTTGTAGTAGATCTCGGTGCCGTCCTTGGTGGTGATCGTGCTCATGATCTGCTCCTTGCACTTGCTGCAGGTTTGTGCCGCCGGAAGTGCGGCGCACGTCGTGACCGTTCTCGCCACTCTCTGTCCGGATATAGCGCGGGCGGCTTCGTCGATCCAGGGAAGAGTGCATGCCCTTTGGCGGGCCGGATCGTTCCGTCTCCGGGGGCCTCTCCCGTCAGGGGAAGGCCGGGCGTGCCGGTTGGCTGGGGGGCCAGGGATCGAACCTGGAATTCCTGCTCCAAAGGCGAGCTTGCCCAAGCGCTGAACGGTAATCCGTCGCGCTCGCAGAGGGGAGTGCGAGAATCGGTCCCGTCATGGCGGCCCGGGGGGCGACCGTTTCCGGGCTGGTACTTAGCACCAACTGGTGCACGCTCACCGGGCAATCTCGCGGATCTCGGCCGCGTTCAGGACGACCTTGAGCATCGTCTCGGCGTCGGCCTGCTGGTAGATCTGCTGGACCACCCGCTGGCTAGAACCGCAGCTCCGCACCGAACCGGAACTGCCGCGGCTCCCCGTAGTTGTAGGGCGAGTCGCCGTTGGAGCCGGAGGCGCTTCCGGTTGCCTGGAGAGCCTGCCTGAGCCGGAGCTGCGCCTCGGCCAAGGTGATCACGCCATCTTCGTCCAGATCCTGCCGGGCAAACTCGTCGCGGAACTCCAGCACGATCTGATCCAACCCTATGGGGAAGCCTTCCGGCGCCCCCTCGATCTTGAACTCGCTGGGGATCGTAGGCGTCTGGGAGAGGCCCTCCTCGAAGCCGGTCACGTCGGGCTGTCCCGAGGTCGGGTTCACCCGGAGGATGTTGACGTTGTCGAGGACGTTGATCACCTCCAAGAAGGCCTCGATGCCCAGCGCCTCGCCCAGGCCGAAGCCCTTCGTCACGCGGACGTCCCCCTGATGCAACCACGGCAATCGGCTGCTGTTGAAGCCCTCGAGGGGCCTCCCGTCGACGATCGAAACACGGGTGAAAGGCTCGCCGGAGTGGGCATTGTAGACCAGGTAGATCCCGAAGTCCCGGAAGATCGACCCGATGGTCGTTCCAGCGCGGAAATCGCCTGGAAGCTGAAGATTGAGCTGCCCATTGAACGTATGGGTGCGATCGAACGATTCGGCCGAGAGCTCGGTGGGGGGAGTCACGAGCCGGCCGGGGTTCAGCGGATCGAAAAAGCTTCCGAACCCGAACACGAACTCGAGGGGCGACGAAGTGGTCCCACGCGCGAACTGGAGCGAGTACGCGACATCGGTCGAGACGTAGTTCGAGTACCTCCTGCCGAGCGAGATGTCGACTCCCTTGACGTTCCCGTTGTCAGCGTTCAGGAAGGTCCGCCGCTCTCCGATGCCCGTCGCGATCTCGTCCTGCTGGAACACGTCCAGGCGGATCGCGCCCCGCCGGTCCCGGTTGTAGCCGACGATGTCCAGGACCGTGTTCTCGGACAGCAGGTGGGTGATGCCCGCCTCGAACGCCTTCGTCTCGATGTAGTCCAGGTTCGGGTTGCCGTAGATAGTGTTCGGGTTCCCTGAGAACTCCGTATTGAAGCTATCGAAGTAATTCCGCAGTTCCGGAAGCTGGTGGAAGACCCCGTAGGAGAGCCGCACCTGGGTGGCGTCGGTGATCGGATGCGCAACCCCGATCCTGGGCGCGAGCTCGGT
>Ga0299907_10000047_pt1 | contig 40275 bp, 39 predicted proteins | sample RVTome_16_FD_198680 | JGI IMG/M metagenome (GOLD analysis project Ga0299907, IMG submission 198680) | Soil microbial communities from uranium-contaminated site in the Upper Colorado River Basin, Wyoming, United States - RVT152D67 (version 2) ...
GTGTAGCCGGCGATGCGCTGAAGGAGCTGGAGCACCTGCTCCTGGTAGACGATCACGCCGTAGGTGTCCCGAAGGATGTCTTCGAGCAACGGATGCGGGTAGACGACCTTGGAGGGGTTGTGCTTCGAGTCGATGTATTTGTCGATCTCCTGCATCGGACCGGGCCGGTACAGGGCGATGAGGGCGACGATGTCCTCGAAGCGGTCGGGCCGGAGGGACTTCAGCAACCGGCGCATGCCTTCCGACTCGAGCTGGAAGACGCCGTCGGACTCGCCGCGCTGGAGCATCTCGAAGACCTTGGGATCGTCGAGCGCGACGTGATCGATGTCGACGTCGACGCCCTTCGCGCGAAGCACCTCCGCCGTTAGCTCGAGGACGGTGAGGTTGCCGAGGCCGAGTATGTCCACCTTGAGGAGGCCCAGCTTCTCGATGGCATGCATCTCGTACTGCGTGACGACGTCGTCGTTGTCCGTGCGCTGGAGCGCGGTCTGGTTGACGAGCGGTTCGGGCCCGATGACGACGGCGGCGGCGTGGACGCCCGTCTGCCGTCTCAGGCCCTCGAGCTTCCGCGCGGCGTCGAGCACCCGGCGTACGTCCGGTTCATCTTCGTAGGCCTTCCTGAGCTCGGCCGCCTCGGCGAACGCGTACGTCCATTTGGAGTCCTTCGATCGCTCGAAGCAGTCCTGCAGCGCGGGGTCGCGGCCGAGCATCGGCCGGGGGAACATCTTCGCGAGCCTGTCCCCCATCCCGTACGGATAGCCGAGCACGCGGGCCGAGTCGCGGATCGCGCTCTTGCCCTTGATCGTCGCGAACGTGACGATCTGCGCAACCCGATCCTCGCCGTACCGCTGGCGCAGGTAGCGGATGACCTCACCCCGATGCCGCTCGTCGAAGTCGATGTCGAAGTCGGGCATCTCGCGACGCTCGGGATTGAGGAAACGCTCGAAAACGAGCCCGTAGCGCAGGGGGTCGAGCGTGGTGATCCCCAGGCAGTACGTGGTGATCGTCCCGGCCGCGCTTCCGCGACCCGGTCCGACACGGATGCCTTTGCCCTTCGCCCAGTTCACGAGGTCGCCGACGATCAGGAAGAAGCCGGCGAACCCCATACGGCTGATGACATCGAGCTCGTAGTCGAGCCGCTCCCGCACCTCCGTCGGCATCGGGTCGCCGTAGCGCTGGCGGGCACCTTCCTCGGCCAGACGGCGCAGATAGCCGTCGAGGGACGATCCATCCGGCGGGATGAAGTCGGGAAGCTGGAGCTCACCGAACGCGATCTTCACGTTGCACATCTCGGCGACGTCCAGCGTTCGGTCGAGGGCCTCCGGATAGTGGCCGAGGGCTTCTTCCATCTCCTCGCGGGACTTCAGATAGAAATTGTCGCCGTCGAACCGAAGCCGGCCCGGCTCGTCGACGGTGGCGCCCGTCTGGATGCACAGCAGGACATCATGCGACTCGGAGTCTGTGCGACTCGTGTAGTGAAGGTCGTTGGTGGCCAGGAGCGGGATCGCGAGTTCCTTCGAGAACTCCACGAGCTGACGGTTGACGACGTCCTGATCGGCGATGCCGTGGTTCTGGAGCTCGATGAAGAACGCATCCCGGCCGAAGATCTCCCGCCAGCGCCCCGCCATCTCTCGGGCTTGCTCGATCTGCCCCTCGAGGATCAGGCGCGGGACCTGCCCGTTGAGGCATCCGGTCGTCCCGACGAGTCCCTCGGAGTGCTGCGCCAGCAGCTCCATATCCACGCGGGGCTTGTAGTAGTAGCCCACTTGCGATGCGTCCGTCGCGAGCTTGAGGAGGTTGCGGTATCCGCGCTCGTTGCGCGCCAGGACGGTGATGTGCTGGATCGTCTTCGGGTTGTCGTCGCCGGGTAGCTTCGAGGTCATCGATCCGCGGGCGAGGTACAGCTCGCAGCCGAGCACCGGTTTGACCCCGTGCTCGTGACACGCTTCGTAGAAGTCGATCAGGCCGTAGAGGGCGCCGTGGTCGGTGATCGCGAGCGCCGGCATGCCCAGGCGTGCAGCCTCCTGGACCAGGGGCCGGATGCGCGCGGCGCCGTCCAGCATCGAATATTCGGTATGGGTGTGGCAGTGGACAAAGGACTTCCCGGTCATGGGGAAGCAGGGCCTGGGGTCGGCATCGAGGCGAATCGTATCGTCCCCCGGCGACGGGGCCGTCACACTGGGGGAGTAGCAGCGCATCCGCGCTGCTACTCCCCCAGACCCCCGCCCTAGGAAGCCTGACTGGGCAGGATCGGCGTGAGGTGCCAGCCGTCCAGGGACGTCGTCACCGGAGAGGGCACGTCCACCAGAAGCACCTCGTCACGGCCCTGAAGCGCAGCGAGTTGGGCCAACGTCGCTTCCTCAAGACCTATCGCGTAGATGCACGAGCAGTCGGCGTTCAGCCCGTCGAGGGCCTGGCGGCGCCGTTCCAGGGAATCGGCCAGCGTCTCGCGCTCAGCCCCCTGCGCGTCGCGGAGCTGGGCTTCGAGCGAGACGATCTCGGCCCGCACGACGTCCGCGAGCTCCTTTGCTCGTGTCGTCATCGTCTCCGTGAGCGGTTTGGACAACGCGATGGCCTCCGGCTCGCTCTCCGGGAACACGACGAAGACGACTGTGGTCTTCAGGCCGGTGACCATCCTGGTCACGTCCGGGGTGGCCACGAACCGATCGAAGGAGACGAGGCCCGCCCCCACTTTCTCAGGGTCGGCTCTGGCGATGCGCTGGAGATACGACTGCTTGGCTTGCACGTGCCCCATCGAGTTCGGGCCGGGCGTCGGTCCGAGGCGACCTGCGATCCGGGTCGTGTCCTCCCGGTCGAGGCTGAGCATCGAGGCGGCGACCAGGCCCACGGCGACGGCAGCGAAGGCCTGGAGCCGGAGGTGGGAGGTCTTCTTCATCCACGTAAGCGTTGCAGGCCGACGGCCAGCTCGCTGGGAATGTCGATCCGGACGTCCACCCGCTCCGCCGACGAGGGGTGGTCGAAGGCCAGCCGGTACGCGTGGAGGAACGGCCGACGCAGACCCAGCCGCCGTTCCAACGTCCTGGCGCGTCCGTACGAGGCGTCGCCCACGATCGGATGGCCGATGGACGCCAGATGCGTACGGATCTGATGCGTCCGGCCGGTCTCCAGGCGTACGTCGAGCAGCGAGGCCTCGCCGAACCGTTCGCTCACATGGAACCAGGTCACCGACGCGCGCCCTTCGGGAAGGACGGCCATGCGGGTGCGATGACGAGGGTCTCGTCCGATCGGAGCGTCGATCTTCCCCCGGTCCGCCGACGGGATGCCGTGGACGAGAGCGAGGTAGCGACGTTCGATCTCGCGGCGACGCATGGCTCCCGACAGGACCTCATAGGCGCGGTCGCTGCGCGCCACCACTAGCAGTCCGGAGACGTCCCGGTCCAGACGGTGGATGATTCCGGGACGATCGGGACCCGGGAGGTCGGCGAGCGATCGTCCGCCGGCGAGCAACGCGTCCACGAGCGTTCCGCCGCGAACGCCGGCCGCCCGATGGACGACCACGCCGGCGGGCTTGTCCACAACGAGCAGGTCGTCGTCTTCGTAGACGACCTCTACGCCGGTGGGCGGTTCGGCGGGCGTCTGCGCCTCGGCCCCCATGTCGATCTCGAGGAACTCGCCGGCGGCGACCCGATACGACTTGCGTTCGAGGCGCCCGTCGATCCGCACACGCCCTTCCCCGATGAGCTCACCTGCTCGCGCTCGCGAGACGCCGGCCGCTTGGGCGACCACGACGTCCTGTCGCGCACCCGCCTGCTCGCCGGCCACTTCGTGACGAACGGGCATCAGCCCGAATCGGTCGAGACCCGTCCACTCCGGAGCTCCGACCACACGATCAGCACCGCGCCGATCGTGATGGCCGAGTCCGCGACGTTGAAGGCGGGCCAGAAGCGGAAGTCGACGAAATCGACGACGCTGCCGCGACCGATCGGGCCCCGGAACAGGCGATCGACGAGGTTGCCGAGTGCTCCGGCCGCGACGAGCGCCGCGGCCACGCCGATGATCGCGGGTGGCTTCTGCACGATGATGGCGAAGAACGCGACGACGCCGACGAGTGCCACGAGCGCGAGCAGTCCGCCGAAGCCGCGGAGTAAGCCGAAGGCGGCCCCGGAGTTGCGGATGTGGCTGATCCACAACACATCGCCGAGGATCCGGACCGACTCCCCTTCTTCGAGCGTCGAGACGACGAGCCACTTCGTGAGCTGATCGAGCCCGACCACGGCCAGCGCGAGCGCCACGAGCCGGGCGCGCCCGACGACCCTCGCGCCGCTCGCAGCCCCTACCGGCGCTCCTCCTCACGCTTGCAGGAGATGCAGAGCGTCGCGTGCGGAAGCGCCTTGAGCCGGGCGGCTTCGATCGACTTCCCGCACGATTCGCAGACGCCGTACGTGCCGTCGGTGATCTTGGCGAGGGCTCGGTCGACTCGATCCAGAAGGTCGCGGACGTTGTCCAGGAGCGACAGGTCGCGCTCCCGCTCGTAGGTAGCCGTCTCCGGCTCCCCCTCGTCGTCGTACCCCTCACTCGGGACATCGCCAGACTGGCGCGCTTCCAGCTCGGCCATCTGCCGGAGGAGGTTCTCCCGTTCGACGCGGAGCTTCTCCTCAACGGGTCCAAGGTTCTTGCGGCTTTTCGCTGTTTTGGCCATGAGGGGCGGGTTTACCCGCTCGCTCCGATCGCGCGGGGCGCGAGGCGGAGAACGGGCGCCTGACGCTAGCACGGGTGTTCGACCCCGTCAAAGAAGATCGAGCGCTTTCGTACAATACGCTCGATCTGAAATCCGAGCGGCTGGACCGGCTCGCAACGCCCGAGAAAGACCCAATGCACAGACCCGTAGACCGCAATCCAAACTTTCCCGCCCTCGAGGAGGAGGTCCTCGAGTGGTGGACCGCCAACGCCGTTCAGAAGCAGGCGCTGTCCTTCAGAGACGGCGCTGCGGAGTTCGTCTTCTACGAAGGGCCCCCGTTCGCGAACGCCCCACCGGGCGTCCACAGCGTGCTACCCCGCGTCATAAAGGACGTCTACACCCGCTTCAAGACGATGAAGGGCAGCTACGTCCCACGGAAAGCGGGGTGGGACTGCCACGGCCTTCCGGCCGAAGTCGAGGTCGAGCGCAAGCTCGGCTTCGTCTCCAAACGTCAGATCCTCGATTACGGGATCGACAGGTTCAACCACCTGTGCCGCACATCGGTGAGCGAGTACATCACCAACTATGTGCGCTTCAGCGATCGCATCGCCTTCTGGCTCGATTACGAGGACTCCTACCAGACGATGTCCAACGAGTACATCGAGTCGGTCTGGTGGTCACTGGCCGAGCTGTACAAGAAGGAGCTGCTCTTCGAGGCGCACCGCGTCGCGCCGTACTGTCCCCGGTGCGAGACGCCGCTTTCCGACCATGAGCTCGGGCAGGACGGCGTGTACCAGGAGGTCACCGACCCCGGCGTCACCGTCGCCTTCCCCATCGACGGGAGCCCGACCATCGCCGGAACGTCGCTGGAGGAGGCCTCCTTCGCCGTCTGGACGACGACACCGTGGACGCTCATCGCCAACCTCGCCTGCGCCGTACATCCCGACGTCGAGTACGCGCTCGTCTCCCACGAGGGTCGCAACCTCGTGCTCGCCGCCGCGCTCCTCGGGAGCGCGCTCGGCGTCGACCAGTCGAATACGGCCGCCGCGCCGATCGCGACGTTCACCGGCAGCGACCTCGTCGGACTGAAGTACAAGCCGCCCTTCGACTACGCGCGGCGGTCTCTCGAGCGTTACGAAGGAGCCGCCGACAGAGCGTGGCGCGTGCTGGATGCCCGGTTCGTGAACGTCGAAGAAGGCACGGGCATCGTCCACCTCGCCGGAGCGTTCGGCGCCGACGACCTCGAGGCCGTCCGAGCCGCCGAGATCCCTGTTTTCAATCCGGTTGATGCGTCGGGCAAGTTCGACGCGAGCGTCCCGGAGTTCGCCGGCATGTTCGTCAAGGAAGCCGACGCCGGGATCGTCGAGAAGCTGCGGGAAGCGGGCTTGTTGCTCCGATCGGAGCCGTACGTGCACTCCTATCCGCACTGCTGGCGTTGCAATACGCCGCTCCTGTACTACGCGTTGGTTTCCTGGTACATCAGGACCACCGCTCACCGCGACCGCCTAATCGAAGCGAACAAGAGTGTGAACTGGGTGCCGGGGCACCTCCGCGACGGTCGCTACGGCAAGTGGCTGGAGAACAACGTCGACTGGTCGCTCTCCCGCTTTCGCTTCTGGGGAACACCGTTGCCGCTCTGGCGATGCCCGGACGGTCACGATCTGGCCGTCGAGTCCGTGGCGCGGCTCTCCGACCTGGCCGGCCGAGACCTCTCGAATCTGGACCTGCATCGGCCTCACGTCGACGAGATCACGTTCGCGTGCCCCGAGTGCCGGAAGGAGATGCGGCGCGTCCCGGACGTGATAGACGTTTGGTACGACTCGGGCGCCATGCCCTTCGCGCAGCACGGGTACCCGCACCGCGAGGGGAGCCAAGACGCGTTCCGGCGCAACTTCCCCGCCGATTTCATCGCCGAAGGCCTTGACCAGATCCGGGGATGGTTCTACTCCCTCATGGCCGAGTCGGTGCTCCTCTTCGACGAGAACTCGTACCGCACCGTCATCGCTCACGGCCTCATCCTCGATGAGAGCGGGAAACGGATGTCGAAGTCGAAGAACCTCTCCGACCCCTGGGCGATCTTCACGCGCTACGGCTCGGACGCGCTGCGCTTCTACTACCTCTCCGCCGGGGACCCGTCGGAGAACCGTCGCCTCTCCGAGCCCGTGCTGGAGCAGGTCATCCGCGGTCCGTTCCTCACCTTGTGGAACGTCTACCGGCTCTACGTGCTGTACGCGAACATCGACGGGTTCGACCCCAACTCGTGGGAGCCGGTCGCGCCGCACTTCCGTCCGCCGCTCGACCGCTGGATCCTCTCCGAGCTGCATCAGGTCATCTTCGAGGTCGACGACGCACTCTCGACCTACGATTCACTTCGAGCGTCCAGACGCTTGGTCGAGTTCATCGACGATCTCTCGAATTGGTACGTGCGGCGTTCGCGGAGACGGTTCTGGCGCTCGGCCGCCGACCCCGACGAACGGTCGGACAAGTCCTCGGCCTACTGGACCCTGTGGACCTGTCTGGTCGATCTCTCCGCGCTGCTCGCACCGTTCGCGCCGTTCCTCGCCGACACGCTCTACCGCAACCTCGTGTCCGAGGTGAACCCATCGGCGCCGCCCAGCGTGCACCTGACCGACTTTCCTGAAGGCGACCCCATCGTCGTCGATCCCCGCTTGGCGGCCGGGATGGCCTCGGCGCGAGAGCTCGCTTCGCTCGGCCACTCCGCCCGCAGCGACGCGCGGGTGAAGGTCCGGCAGCCGTTGGGCCGCGCCGTCCTGCTCGTCCCGGACGACCTTCGCGACGCCGTCGAGGATGTCGGCGACCTGCTCGCCGACGAACTCAACGTGCACGAGCTCTCGTTCGCCGAAGACGTCGGCGATCTCGTTCGGATCACGCTGCGTCCCAACTACCGGACGGCCGGGCCCGAGCTCGGCTCGGCGGTGCGCGGGTTCGCGAAGGCCCTCGAAGCACTCACGCCCGAAGACGCGCAACAGATGGCTGCGACGCTCGAAGAAGGTTTAGACGTCGAGATCGAGACGGCAGACGCATCGCTGCGCGTGAACTACGAGCACATCGAGATCCGCCGTGAGCCCGCCGAAGGCACGGCGTTCGCCTACGAGGCCCCCTTCGGTGTATCGCTCGATCTGCAGGTGACGCCGGAGCTTCGTCGCGAAGGCATCGCGCGCGAGTTCGTCCACCAGGTCCAGATGCTGCGTCGGGAGCTCGGTCTCGAGGTGACCGACCGCGTGGCCATCGTCGTCCAGGGCGCGGACGAAGTCATCGCCGCGCTCGGCGAGCACAACGACTACGTCACCGAGGAGCTGCTCGCGACGGGTGTGGACGAGCACGAGCTGGACCCGGAGCAAACGCGGACGCTCAGTGTCGAGGGGGCCGAGATCCGCGTGGGCGTCCGGAAGGCCTGATGCCGTCCTTCGCACTCGCTGCGATCGGCCGCGACCGTCCCGGGATCGTCGCCGCCGTCGCCAGGGTGCTCTTCGAGCAGGGATGTAACGTCGAGGACTCGTCCATGACCCTGCTGCGGGGCAACTTCGCGATGATGCTCGTCCTTGCGTCGCCGGCGGGAACGACGCGCGACGCCCTCGACGCGGCGCTCAGACCTTCGTGCGCGGAGATCGGGCTCACCTACGATTTGCTCGACGTCGAGGACACAGCCGACGTCCCACACCCATCCCATGTGCTCACCGTCTACGGCGCCGACCGGCCGGGGATCCTGTACCGGGTGACCGAGGTGCTCGCCTCGGCGGGCGTGAACATCACCGATCTCAATTCGCGTCTCGTCGGCGTGGACGAACCCGTTTACGCGCTCCTGCTCGAGCTGGGGATTCCGTCGACAACATCGGCTGGGGACGTGGAGCAGCAACTGACGGCTGTGGCGAAGGAGATCGGCGTGGACCTGACGCTGCGGGTCCGCGAAGACGACGTCCTCTAACAGTGACGGTCCGGGACGTCCGGATCTACCCGGATCCCGTTCTCAAGCAGGTGGCGGCGTCCGTCGGATCCGTGGACGAGGATGCACGTGCACTGGCGGGCGACCTCATCGACACGATGCGCGCACACGAACGGTGCGTGGGGATCGCTGCGAACCAGATCGGTGAACTGCGGCGGTGCGTCGTGGTCGATGTCACCGGACACCCGCGTGCGGAGTCGTGCCACGGGCTGATCGTGCTGTTCGATCCGGTCGTCGTCGAGGAGGACGGTTCGGTGGTCGCGCGTGAGGGATGCCTGTCCATCCCCGAGCTCACGGCGAACGTGCGACGCCCAACCGACGTCGTCGTGCGCGGTCTCGATGAGCGAGGTGTACCACGCGCGATCGGCGCCAACGCCTTCGAAGCCAGGGCGCTGCTCCATGAGATCGACCACCTCGACGGCGTGCTCTTCCTGGATCGGGTCGCCAATCTCGAAACGGACGTCTTCCGGCGACGGACGGGCTAGCCGCCCAGGCACACGCTGCACGGCTGGAAGTGCCGGCGCCTCGCCGTGGACTCCGAGATCTCCTCGGCCCCCTTGCCGCGCGCGAAGCGACAGCCCGGAGTGTGGTAGCGCTTGCGTCCGGGCAGGACGACGACGCGTCTGGTCCCGCCGGCCACACGGGCGCGAGGTTGCTGCGGGCGCGGCGGACGAGCTGGCTTGGCGCGGGGCGCACGCTCTTCGAGGACCTCAGTCGCGACCGAGCGTGCACGCGCGCGGCGCTCGGTCCGCTCGGTCCGCTCGGCTCCGGGGTCCACGACCACGATGTCGCCGGCCGTGATCTCCTCGAGCACCTCGAACTCCTCGGCCTGGATCTCGGCCCCCTCCTCGCCGGCCTCGGCGAGCTCCGTCTGGCGCATGCGCCGCGCCCACCCGCGGAGGATGAGGATCAGGACGAGGGCCGATAGCCCTATCGAGGCAAAGAGCGGGATGGCCGTCGTACGGACGAAGAACCCCGAGACCAGCGAAGCGAGGGCCAGCGCGAGGGCAGCGTAGGTCAGCCGCGCCAACGCGTCACCGCGAACTACTCAGGAGTTTCCGGAGTTTCCGGGGGGCGGGGACGGGGTTGCCGTGCTTTCGGTCGTGTGGCCTTGGTGCCCTTGGCCTTGGGCTTGGCCTTCCGCGTCGGCTTGGCCTTGGTCTCACCCGACGAGCTCCGAGCTCCGCTCTTCCGCGCGGCACCGGCCTTGGGCTTCGCCTTCGCCTTGGGCTTGGCCTTGGGCTTGGCCTTGGCTTTGGGCTTGCCCCCGGGACGAGCGGCGCTTCCCGCCCGCGCGGGACGACGCCGCGGCCGACGTGCGCGGGTGCGTCCGCCGACGGCGAACTCCTCATCCTCCTCGAGGGCGGCGAACAGCTCCTCGTCGCTCGCCTCGGCACCACGCCTACCGGCGGCCGAGACGCGCTCCTCGAATCCGTAGCCGGTAGCCTCACGAGCCCGCCTCGCCCAGCTCACCAGGACCAGCACGATCACGGCCAGGGCGAAACCGATCGCAACGAACAGCAAGACGTTCGAGTCGGGCGTGAAGAAGCCGCCGATCAGGGTGCCGAGAGCGGCGACGACCAGGGCCCATGTGATGCGTACCAGCAAGACGTGCCTCCTTCGCAGTTGACGCAGTCGAGGAGTCTCCAACGCTGGCCCTTATGTTGTCGGAGCGGACCTACGGCTGCAACCGAGGGCCTAGCCGCCCGGCGGAGGGCCCCACGCGCCGCGGACGTCCTCGACTCCCGGGTCCGGCGAGATCGGGGGCGCCGGTTTCGGAGGTGTTTGGGGCCGCTCGGGTGTGGGTTGGGGATGAGGAAACTCGTCGGTGGGGGGTGCGGTGTCGCGCACGGTCTCGGTTTCGGGCTCGGGCCTCGGTTCAGGCTCCTTCCTCGGCTCGATCGTGACTGTCGCCGCAACGGTCGGTGTCCTCGGGACGTCGTGGCCCTCTGTCACATCGGCTTCCGACAGTGCCGTCGGATCCAGTGGGACCTCGACCGCGGTCGTCGCCGGAGACGGCCGCTTGGTGACGTCGGCCGCGCACGCCGCGATCACGAGCTCGAGACCGCGCTGACGGAGCTCGTCGAGCTCAAGCTGCGCGCGCGCGTAACGGGAAGCCAAGAAATCCAACAGGGTGCGGTTGTCCATGGCGATTTAGAAGAACACCTCGACGAGCACCCGCTCGAGGATGTACAGCACGATGAAAGCGATGATCGGCGACAGGTCGAGACCCATGGCGCCCAAGCGAACGGCCGGCAGCAGTCCGCGGAACACACGTAGGAACGGCTCGCAGATGTCGAACACGAACCGCGCCGCCGGACGCAGCAGGTCCGGCAACGACAGCCCGGCCATCGACTGCAGCAGCGACAAGATGATGTAGGCGAAGAGGACGCCGCGGTACGCGCGGACCGCGAAGATGATGAGCAGCCTGGCGTCGAGTCCGAGGCCGGTCACCGGAGCTGGAACCGCACGTCAGAACTGATTGAAGAACCCGCGGTCGGCCATGAGCTCTCTGGCCTCGTCCGCCGACACTTCGACGTTCGGCGGCGTGAGCAGAAAGATCCGGTTGCCGACCTCTTTGATCGAGCCTCCGGCCATGTAGGTGAGCCCGCTGGCGAAATCGACGAGTCGCCGCGCCAGATTCGGCTGCGCGGCCTGCAGATTCATGATTACCGGCGCATTCACTTTGAGCCGGTCCCCGATCTCCTTGGCGTCGTTGAACGTGCGGGGCTCGACCACGTGGACCGTCTGGCGGGGGGCTAGGGCCGACGGCGCCGCCGTAGCCGGCTCGTCGGCTCCGATCCGGCGCACGGTGGATGAAGGCAGGTCGGGACGGATGGGCCGCACGGTTTCGTAAGTGGTTTGCTCGCTCGGCGGCGACTCGGGCGGCAACGGCTCGAGCTCGTCTTCCTCTTCCACGAGCCCGAGATAGATCAGCGCTTTCTTCCAGAATCCAGGCATCACACATCCTCCAGAGGGAGACGCTCCGCGCCATCCTGCGGCCGGAAGATCGCTCGCCCGATGCGGACGATCGTCGAGCCCTCCTCTACAGCTACTTCGAAGTCGTCGCTCATACCCATCGACAGCTCACTCAATCCGCAACGCTCGCCCAGGGCGCGCGCTTCCGCAAACATCGCCCTCACATCTTCGGGGTTTTCCACCTGGGGCGCCATGAACATCAAACCACGAGGTCGCACGCGTGGATAGGCACTAAGCCCGTCGATCAATCCGGCCACCTCCTCGGGCGAGACACCCTGCTTGGCGCCGCTCCCGGCCATGTTGACCTCGAGCAGGACGTCCCAATCGCGGCTGATGCGCTCCGACCGCGCCTGGAGAGCCTCCGCCTCGCGAAGCCTGTCCAGCCCGTGGATGAGCGCGGCCCGGTCGAGGAACCGCACCTTGTTCGTCTGCACTGCACCGAGGAAATGCCATCGAACTGAAGGGTCCGACGATCTGGACTTCGATTCGAGATCCTTCGCGCGGTTCTCTCCGAAGTCGCGCAGTCCCGCCCGCGCCGCCGCCGCGATCGCCTCGGCCCCCACGCCCTTCGTAGCCGCCACGATGGTCACCTCGCCCGGATCCCGGCCGGCGCGCTCGGCGGCCGCCGCCACCCGGCCGGCCACTCGTGCGACGGCGTCCGCGATGGCCTCTTCATGCATCTCGTAGCCGCGCGAGCAGTGCTTGACGCCCGGTCCGACCGCGGTCGCGCCGGTGCGAGAAGAACAGCTCCGAATGGCATGAGGTGCAGAGGCGCGCGGCGGCCACCGTATCGGCCCCCGCCTGCTCCGCGGCGACACCCGTCGCCGCCCAGAGATCGACGCGCCGGTCTCCACGCAGAACGGACGGACCAAACCGCCCAGCGAACGCTTCCTCGACCTCGGCCCCCACCTCGTAGCAGCACGGTCCGATCGCGGGACCGGCGAACACCGACGGACGGCCGCCGACCGCGCGGACTGCAGCCTCCACTACGCCGCCGACGAGGCCACGCCATCCGGCATGAGCGAGCCCGAAGCGACCGTCTCCGACGATCAGCACGGGTACACAGTCGGCACCCAGAACAGCGAGGGTGCGATCGGCGTCCTGCGTCCATTGCCCGTCGGCGTCGGCCAGCGATCCCGGCTGCCCGGCCGGAACGACCTCGGCTCCGTGGACCTGACGCACGACCGACCAACGGCCCTTCCGTCCTACGGCCCGTCCGGCGATCTGCCGATTCGCCCGCGCGTGGTCGTCGTGGTCGCCGACGCGGAACGACACGTTCAGCTCGTCGTAGGGGGCCGGGGAAACACCGCCGATCCGTGTCGTGAACGCTGCCTCCACGGCGTCGACGCGCGGCCGCAGGACCGGAGCGGGGCGCTGGTCTCCAACGTCGTCCCAAACGAAACCGGCTCCCACATCGGGGAGCCGGCTTCCTGCAGCTGTTTGCGAAATCACGTGCGCAGGAAGTCCGGGATCTCCAGGTCGTCGTCGAATGTTTCCTCTTCCTCGTCGCCTTCGCCGAAGAGCCCCTCGGCCGGCCGCTCCTGGCGGGCCGGCGCCGGTTCCTCCCACTCGCGGCCCTCGAAGCCGGCCGCGATGACGGTGACGCGTACCTTGCCGCTGAGCGACTCATCCACGGCGACACCGAAGATGACGTTGGCGTCCGGGTGCGCCGCCGACGTGATCGTATCGGTGGCTTCGCTCACCTCGAGCAGCAACAGGTCCGGTCCGCCCGTGATGTTGATGATCAACCCCCGGGCTCCCTCGATCGACGCCTCGAGCAACGGTGACGACACGGCGAGACGCGCGGCTTCCGTTGCGCGGTTGTCGCCCGAAGCCTCCCCGATGCCCATGAGGGCCGAGCCGGCGTCCGTCATGACCGTGCGTACGTCGGCGAAGTCCAGGTTGATGAGACCGGGCGTAGTGATCAGGTCGGTGATGCCCTGCACGCCCTGCAGCAGCACTTCGTCGGCGAGCCGGAACGCATCCTGCAATTGCGTGGCTTCGTCGGAGATCTGGATGAGGCGGTCGTTCGGAATGATGATGAGCGTGTCGACGCGGTCTTTGAGCTCCGCGATGCCGGCTTCGGCTTGGAGGCTCCGCTTCTTCGCCTCGAACGCGAACGGTCGCGTCGCGACACCGATCGTGAGCGCGCCGAGTGAGCGCGCGATGTCGGCGACGACGGGCGATGCACCGGTTCCCGTACCGCCGCCCTCACCGGTCGCGATGAACACCATGTCCGCGCCCTTGAGGACTTCCTCGATCTCCTCGCGATGATCTTCAGCAGCCTGCCGTCCGAGCTCGGGATCCGAGCCGGCGCCGAGTCCACGGGTGAGCGTTCGTCCGATGTCGAGCTTCACGTCGGCGTCGGACATCAGAAGAGCTTGCGCGTCGGTGTTGATCGCGATGAACTCGACGCCGCGTAGTCCGGCCTCGATCATGCGGTTCACGGCGTTGACGCCGGCGCCGCCGACCCCGACGACCTTGATCACCGCGAGATAACTCTGGGGCATTGCGGCCACGGTGCTGCTCCTTCCCCTTGCCAAGTGCTGCCCCCACTTCCGCGAACTTCCGGTTCAATTCCTCGTCGCCTTCGGCTCCGAGTGGTTCCTACAAATTCCTCGTCGCCTATGGCTCCGAGTGGCTCGGATTCAACATGGACCACATCTTGAGACAAACTAAGTCTCTAGTAGCAGTTGAAGAACTGTACCTCAGAGCTTGAACAGCGTCAACGTGAGGCTCATGGGGCTGCGGTGGCGGTTGGGGTCGCCGCCGTCGGTGAAGCCGGCGCGCCAGCCGTGGGCGCCGGGGTAGGCGGCTCGCGCTTCCTCGAGACGGGAACGCTCGGAGAGCGAACGTCCACGTACGCGAGCTCCTGGCCCACCTCGGCTCTCAGGATCGCTTCGGCCACTCTCGCCTTCCTGTCGAGATCGGCGAGCGATCCAAAGCGGACCTCTGTTCCATCCGTCAGGAGCAGGACTACGGGCGGGCCGACGGCGATGCGCGCGGTGCGGGTGCGCAAGCTCTCGGGGAAGACCGAGAACGCCCCGAGTACCACACGCGCGTCGCGCTCCACGGTTGCGCCCGCGCGAACCGTTCCGCGGATGCCTTCGACGACCGGTAGCTTGGCGGCGGCCGACGATGAGAACAGCCGACCTCGTCCGTCGACGGCGAGCTGAGCGGGCGCATCCAACCTCGCGATGGGTGTTCGCTCGCGCACGTGGATCACGACTGTTTGCGGGAACGACCGTTCGGCCGTCGCCGACGCGACGGCCGGGATCTCTTCGAGGCGGCGAACCACAGCGCTCAAGCGGACCCACAGGATGCGCTCGCCGCCGCGAAGGCCCGACTGCTCGATCACCTGCTTGGGGTCGAGCGTGCGCAACCCCGTCACGCGGATCTGCTCGATCCGCAACGAGTACACCGCGTACGCGACACCGGCGACGAGCGTGATGACGAGCGCAACGACGAGTCGCCGCCGGAACATGACGCTGCAGCTCATCTACGTGAAGTCGCCGAGGAACCGCACCTCGGGTTGCAAGTCGACGCCCGTGCGCTCGAGCACCGACGCGTGAACCTGGTTGATGAGCGCCCAGACGTCGCGAGCGGTTGCGCCCGCTCCGGCCACGATGAAATTCGCGTGGACCGGGGAGATCTCAGCCGCTCCGACCCGCATCCCCTTTGCACCGACCGAATCGATCAAGCGACCGGCCGAGTCATCCGGCGGATTGCGGAACACGCTTCCCGCGCTGCGTCCGGGGGGTTGGTGTTCACGCCGCCACCGAAGATGCGCAGCGATGCGGCCCGCCACGCGGTTGGTCTCGTCGCGATCTAATCGCACGTCGCCCTCGGTGACGACGTCGGCCGGCCGGAGGTTCGACCGGCGATACGCGTAGCCGAGCTCGGAAACATCGAGGCGCCGCCGGTCGCCGGTGTCCAGATCGATGACCGTCGCTTCCGACAGCACGTCGTTCATGCACCGGTCGTGGGCGCCGGCGTTCATGCGCACCGCCCCCCCGAACGTCGCGGGAATCTCGGCGGCGAACTCGAAGCCCGTCAAGCCGAGCCGCGCCGTGAGCCTCGCGGCTGCCGGCAGATACACGGCCCCGCCGAGGCGAAGCCCACCTTCCGTCTGCTCGTGGCGACGGAAGCTCCGGCCCAGACGCACGGCTATCCCGCGGAAGCCCTCGTCGGAGACGAGAAGGTTGGAACCGCGACCGACGATCGCCAGCGGGACACCCATCGCGGTCTCCGCAACGGCCAGCAGGTCGTCTTCAGACTCCGCCTCCACGAGGATGTCGGCGGGACCGCCGACCCGAAACGTGGTGAACAGCGCGAGGGCGGCGTCCAGCTCGACCCGCCCGCTCACGCGCGCCCTGAGTCGTTCGGCCATGTCTTCGAGGCTCACGATGGCGGGGACGTGTCCTTCGTCTCGAGCAGCTTGAGGATGCGGGGGGCCGCCGTGGTCACGTCGCCGGCGCCCATCGTGACGACGACGTCGTGCGGCTCGCTGATCCCGGCCACGAACCCCGCCGCTTCCTCCAGGCGAGGGACGAACACGACTATGGCGTCGCTCCCGCCCTGGCGAACGGCGTCGGACACCAATCGGCCGCTGACGCCCGGGATGGGCTCCTCGCGGTCGCCGTAGACGTCGGTGACGACGATCACGTCGGCTCCCTCGAACGCGGCCCCGAACTCGTCGGCCAAGGTGAGGGTTCGCGAGTACAGGTGCGGCTGGAAGAGCACGACCAGTCGCCGTTCCGGGTACGTCGCGCGAGCGGCCTCGATCGATGCGGCGATCTTCCGGGGATTGTGGGCGTAGTCGTCCACGACGACGACGTCGCCGTACTCGCCGCGGACGGAGAAGCGCCGGTCGACGCCGGAGAAGCTCCGCAAGCCGTTCAGAACGAGATCCGGATCGGCCCCCAACGCGAAGGCGGCCGCGGCCGCGCCGGCCGCGTTCAACAGGTTGTGCCGGCCCGGGACGCTCAGCCGCAGCGGACCGACGCGCCGCCCACGCCACACCACCGCGCCGGCGTCGACGACGAGGTCGGCTGCGGGCGTTCCGTACGTGACGACGGGGGCCGATATCCGCGGCAGGATGCGGTTCACGCCGGCGTCGGCTATGCACACAACTGCGGTTCCACCTTCCCGTCGCCCGTCGAGGAACCGCACGAACGCGTCGTCGATCGCGCCGAGGTCTTCGAAGTAGTCGAGATGATCGCGGTCCACGTTCGTCACCAGCGCAAGCTCCGCGCGGAGCTCGAGGAAGGATCCGGAGAACTCGTCGGCTTCGGCGACCACCAAGTCGCTCGCCCCCAGACTCGCCCCTGATCCGACGTCGTTGAGGTCGCCTCCGATGAGGAACGACGGCTCGAAGTTCGCTGCTTGCAGCGCGCGGGCGAGCATCGAGGAGGTCGTCGTCTTTCCGTGTGTGCCGGCCACGGCTACGCCACGTCCGGCGTCGAAGATGCGGCCGAGGAGCTCGGCCCGGGACAGCACCTCGATCCCTCGGGCGCGCGCGTCGGCGAGCTCTGTGTTGTCGGCGGGCACGGCCGCCGAGAAGATCACATGGTCGGCCGGGCCGACGTGCTCCCGTCGATGCGCACCGACGTTGATGTCGATGCCGAGCCGGCGCAGCCGTTGCACGGTCCGCGACGGCTTGAGGTCGGAACCGGAGACCTCGTAACCGAAGGAATGCAGCAGCTCGGCCAACGCGGCCATGCCGACGCCGCCGATGGCCACGAAATGCACCCTCCGGCCGGCGAGGGGACGTCCGAGCTTCGTGTTCATCCGCTCAAGGCTAGGTGCTGCGCGCGCCCGTGGAGCGGAACATGATTGCGGCGTTCGTTCTCCTTTAGACCACGCTTTCGACGACGTCGGCCAGGCGTTCGGCCGCGTCCGGGCGCGCGAGGGTCCTCGCCGCAGCTGCCATCGACGCACGTGCGTCACGATCCTCGAGCAAGCGTGACACCTCGGCCCCCACCGCGCCGGAGAATCCCTGCGTGGATTGAAGGATGACGGTCGCGGCCCCCGCGCGCTCGAGCACGCGAGCGTTCGCCTCCTGATCGCCGCGGGCCAGCGTCGGCAGCGGGACGAGGATCGACGGCAACCCGACGAGCGCGAGCTCGGCCACCGTCGACGCGCCGGAGCGCGAGACCGAGACGTCCGCGGACAAATAGGCGTCCTCGATCGAATCGAGGTAGTCGAGCACGACCGCCGCGACGCCACGCTTCGCCCACGCCGTCCGGACGGGTGCGGCGCGTCCGGGGCCGGCGAGGTGCAACACCTGGACGCTCGGAGGTAGCGGCGCCGTCGGGACGAGATCGTTCAACGGTCCGGAGCCGAGGCTCCCGCCGAACACGAGCAGCGTCGGTACGGACGCGTCGAGACCGAGGCGCAACCTCGCCTCCGTGCGCGCGTGCAGCAGTGCGTCGACCGAGAGCCCGCCGACCGCGACGAGTCGATCGCGCACGGGGTGGCCGACGAGCTCCGTCCTGATCGACGGCGGGGTGTCACGCAGCGGCAACCCCAGGGCGAGGACGTCGGCCCACCGCAGTGGGATTCGTTGGGCCAGCGACAGGTTGGCGTTCTGCTCGTGAAGCACGAGCGGCGATCGACCCCATCCGGCCGCCAGCGCAACGGGGACGGCGGCGAACCCGCCCATGCCGAGCACGACGTCGGGAGCGACCCGACCTATCAGACGGCGCGCGAGCCACGTAGCCCGGACGATCGATCCGACGGCCCGCAGGCCCCGCGGTGTTGCGAGCTCGATGCGTACCGACGGTGGGCGGCGAACCGGCAGGGCATGGAAGGGGAACCCCGCCTCCGGCACGACGCGCGCTTCCAAGCGATCCCCGCCGGCGAACGCAACATCGTGTCCGCGCGCGCGTAGCACCTCACCGGTGGCGAGGGCCGGATAGACATGCCCGCCGCTGGCGCCGGCGGCGATGAGGACGCGAGACACCTCAGGATTCAGTTCGGCGCGGGAGCCGAACGCCGCGCCTGGCCACACTGGCGACCAGCCCGAGGCCGGCGAGCGAGACGAGCAGGGACGTTCCTCCGAAGCTGATGAGAGGGAGCGGCACGCCCGTGATCGGCAACAGCCCGACGACCGCACCGATGTTGATGAGCACCTGGATCGAGATCCATGCCGTCACCCCGGACGCCACGAGGAACCCGAACGGGTCGCGGGCACGCCGAGCGGCTGTGATCCCGAGGACGAGCAGCAGAGCGAACAACACGAGCACCGTAAGTGTCCCGACCAGACCCGTTTCCTCGCCGAGGATCGCGAAGATGAAGTCGGTGTGCGCGTTGGGCAAGTACTGATACTTCTGCCGGCTCGAACCCAGCCCGAGCCCGAAGATCTTGCCGCTGCCGAGAGCGACGAGCCCCTGGCATGTCTGATACGCCGTGTTGAGGCAGTCTTCACCCCCGCTGAGGAAGGCGAGCAGGCGCGAGCGTCGATAGCCGGCTCCGAGCATGATCGGGATCGACAAGAGCACCGCACCGATCGTTACGCCTCCGACCAGCCGTAGGTCGGCCCCGGCGAGGTAGGCGACCGACAGCGCGGCTACGCCGATGATGACCGTCGTACCGAAGTCGGGCTGCAGCAGCACGAGCAGACACGTGACGCCGACCGACCCGAGGTACGGGACGAGTAAGTGCCGCCAATCGTTGAGCTTGCCCATCTTGCGGGACAGGACATCCGCGCCGAAGACGATCACGGCGACCTTCGCGATCTCCGACGCCTGGATCTGGAACGACCCGAACTCGAGCCAGCGAACCGCACCACCGATCCGGCGCCCCATCACGAGCGTCATGATCAGCATGATCCAGATGATCGGCATGAGTGCGTAGGAGAAGACGCGCAATCGGCGGTAGTCGAAACGCCAGCCGAGGATGAGAGCTGCGCAGCCGAGCACGACCCAGGCGAACTGCCGGAGGAACAGGGTGAAGGCCGATCCGGTCGACTCCGCCGATTGGATGCTCGACGCCGACAAGCTCATCACCAGACCGATGATCAGCAGCGCCCCCGCCGTCAGGATGATCGACACGTCCGTGCGGTCGCGCCGTGTCCGCGTGAGGCGAACGGTCTTCTCCTCGGTGCTCACTCCCGTACTCCCAAGGCGCGGCCAGCTTCCCGGAAGGCCCGTCCTCTGTCGGCGTAATTGTCGAACATGTCGTGGGAAGCACACGCCGGCGACAGCAGGACCACATCTCCCGGCACGGCCCAGTCGAACGCCACGCCTACAGCCTCCGACATGGAACCGACGGTCTTGGCCGTCACTCCCGCGTCGGCGGCGATCCGTGCGATCTCGTCCGCGGCCTCGCCGATCGTCACAACAGCCTTCACACCGCCGATCTCGGGGCCGAGGGGCGAGAGATCGAGTCCCTTGTTGCGGCCCCCGGCGATCAGCACGATGCGCTTGGCTCCCACGAGGTTCTGCATCGAGAGTGACCGCAGCGCGGCGATCGTTGCGTGGGGATTGGTCGATACCGAGTCGTCGATCACGCGCACGCCGTCACGCACGCCGATCAGCTCGAGGCGGTGAGGCGCGAACGCAAACGATGCCAGCGCCTGCTCGATGGCCGCTCCCCCTGCTCCGCAGAACACCAGCGCCGTGGCCGCGGCCACGGCGTCGGCGGCGAAGTGCCGCCCGCGCTCCGCCAATCGGTCGACGCCGCGAGCACGTACCTCCTGCTCTCCGATGCGCACGACCATCTCGTCGCCCTCGGGAGCCTCGAACCCGATCCGTTCCGACATCGTCGCGAGGTCGGCCAGTTGCGGTTGGTCGACCGGATACACGAACAGGTCACCGGCCGCGAGGTTGGCGGCGATACGCGACTTCGCGTCCCGGTAGTCCGCGAAGGTTGTGTGCCAGTCGAGATGATCGGGGACGAGGTTCGTGACCACCGCGACGCGCGGATGGAACGTCTCGCAGAAGTAGAGCCCGAAGCTCGAGGCCTCGACCACGAACAGGTCGGCGTCCGGATGCTCGGCCGCCGTCGCGATGAATGGGTTCTCGGTGTTGCCGCAGCGAAACGTGCGAAGACCCGCGGCCCGGCCGATCTCCTCGGCGAGCGTGCACACCGTCGTCTTCCCGTTCGTGCCTGTGACGGCCACGATGGGAGAGCTCGTGAGGGACGCGGCGAGATCGAGCTCGGCTACCGGCCGTACGCCGCGGCGCAGCACCTCGGCGAGGAACCCCCGATGCGGCGAGATCCCGGGGGAGGGAACGACGAAGTCGAACTCCCCGATCCGAGCCGACGCACCGTCGTGTCCATCCGTCTCGGTCTCTACGCCGAGGTCACGCAGGTCCGCGAGCTCGGCGTCCGGCACCTCACCGGCGTCGGACACGTACACCCGAGCGCCCCGCTTCGCCAAGACCGTGGCCACCGCCCGACCGGTGACCCCGAGCCCGAGGACGAGCACACGCCCGCCGACGTCCATCACTCGGTACCGCCCTTGGCGATGAAGTCCATGTAGAACAGCGCGAGCCCCAGCCCGGCGGTGAGGGCGGCGAACAGCCAGAACCGGACGATGACAGTGAACTCCGCCCACCCGCGCAGCTCGAAATGATGGTGCACGGGTGCCATGGCGAAGACACGGCGCCCGTCGAAGCCACGGTACGCGATCACCTGGATGATCACCGACAGCGTCTCCAGGACGAACAGCCCGCCGATCACGCCGAGCAGCAGATGCGTGCGCGTGAAGAGTGCGAGCGCAGCGAGCGCACCGCCGAGCGCGAGGGCTCCGGTGTCGCCCATGATGATCCGGGCCGGTGCGGCGTTCCACCACAAGAAGCCGATGCACGCGCCGAGCAGCGACGCGCTGACCACAGCCACATCCAGGAGACCGGACTGTCCAACAGGCTCGAGCTGCAGGTACACCTCGGGGTTCCTGAACTCCCAGAACGCGATGATCGTGAACACGAAAAAGCCCATCGCGGCGGAACCGGACGCGAGACCGTCGACGCCGTCGGACAGATTCACCCCGTTGGATGTACCGACGATCATGAACACGACCCATACCGCGAAGACGATGTTCGGAAGAGGCGGCAACCAGTCGATGGGTGTCCCCGCCCATGCGATGGAACTCTCGAGGCCCGTCCAGTCGAGCGCCCCGTACGCGAGAACGAACCCCGCCACCGTCTGGCCGATGAGCTTGGCGCGTTTGCTCAGGCCGAGCGAACGTGTGCGCTGGATCTTCGCGAGATCGTCGAGCGCGCCGATGAACGCGAGTATCCAGGCGACGACCAGGACGAGCACGCCTGCCGGAGCGAAGGCCTGGAAGCGCAGACCCCCGCCGATGCGAAGGTGCGCAGCGGCATAGCCAAGCGTCGCCGCGATCATCAGAACCAGGCCACCCATCGTCGGCGTCCCGTGCTTGACGAAATGGGTAGCGGGTCCGTCCTCCCGGATGAGCTCTCCGATCCCCCGAGCTCGGAAGAAGTCGATGACCCACGGCGTGAGGGTCAACCCGACGACGAGCGCGATCGCCGTGGCGAGGAGGATGCTCTGCATGCGGCTATACCTCTTCGCGGGTTCGGTCGAGTCGTGTCCGCAGAACTGCAGGAAAGCGGCTGAGACCGGTCACGAGCGATCCCTTCACGAGCACCACCGCACCGGCCGGTACGCGGCTGCAGACGAGCTCCGCCGCTTCTTCCAGCGTGTCCACGGCGTGCGCGACACTGCCGGCACCCATCGCCATCGGCCGGGCCTCGGCCCCCACGACGACGACACCTGCGTAACCGAGCGATGCGGCCAGCCGACCGATCCGTTCATGTGCACACTCGGAGATCGGCCCGAGCTCGGCCATAGCGCCGAGCACGGCCCAACGCTGGCCCCGAGGACGAAGCTCGAGCAAGGTGCGCAACGCCGCCGCCGTCGATGTCGGATTGGCGTTGTACGCGTCGTTCACGACGGTCCATCCACCGATGTCGGCCAGCTCCATCCGCGCTCCCGACGTCGACGCCCGGCCGATCGCGCCGGCGGCGTCGACGGCGTCGACGCCCAGCTCGGTCGCGACGCAGACAGCCATCGCTGCGTTGCGGAAGAGTGCACGGCCGGGGATCGGCAGTACGACGCCGGTCTGCACGCCGTCGATCGACACGCGACCGAACGTCCGTCCGGACGAGTCGATGTGATCGGCCGCATACCGTGTCCGACCACCCGGGCCCACCGTCGCGAGCCGCGCTGCTGTGTGTTCGGCGAAGAGGTCGAGGTAGTCGTCGTCGGACGGCACGACGCCGAGTCCGTCCGGCGGCAAAGCCTCCAAGAGCTCGGTCTTCGTCCGCGCGATGGCGTCACGAGAGCCGAAGATCTCGAGGTGGGTCGTCCCCACACCCGTCAGCACGCCCACGTGCGGCAGTGCGATCGCGCAGAGCTCGGCGATCTCACCCGGCCGACGCGCGCCCAGCTCGACGACCAGGACCTCGGCATCCGGAGGGCACCCGAGGACGACCAGCGGCAGGCCCACCTCGGTGTTGTAGCTTCCCTGAGCCGCGTGCACGCGATAACGGGGACCGAGAGCCGCCGCGACGAAGTCCTTGGTCAGCGTCTTGCCGAAGCTCCCCGTGATGCCGACGACGCGCACATCAAGCGTCGACCGCACAGACGCGGCCAGCTCGCCGAGGGCGCGAACGCTGTCGTCGACGACCACCGCCGTCGCGCCTCGGGGAAGAGCGTCTGCTCGTTCCACGACGGCGAGGACCGCACCCGACGCTACGGCCTCGGCGACGAAATCGTGCCCACCTCGGACGGCGACGAACGCATCACCCGGGCGTACATCACGCGAGTCGGCCACCACGCGTGAAGCCGCCGCCACACCGTCGCCGACGACGCGTCCGGCGCAGACGGCAGCGACGTGCTGCGCCGTCAGGACCGGCACGTGAGCTCTCCCAGCAGCTCCCCCACGACCTCACGGTCGTCGAAGGGAATCGTTTTGTCGGCGAGCTCCTGGCCCTGCTCGTGTCCCTTCCCTGCCACGAGCACGACGTCACCCGAGCGGGCCCGAGCAAGGGCGGTGCCGATGGCCTCGCGGCGGTCGGGAACCACGACGTACACGCCGCCCCCTCGAGCCGCACCCTTCTCGATGTCGCCGATGACGGCGAGTGGGTCCTCGGACCGAGGATTGTCCGACGTGATGATCGTGTAGTCAGCCCCCCGCGTGGCGGCCTCCCCCATGAGCGGCCGTTTGGCCCGGTCGCGATCGCCACCGCACCCGAACACCACGACTACTCGACCGGACGTCAACCCGCGGCAGGCGCGCACGGCCTGCTCCAACGCGTCGGGCGTGTGTGCGTAATCCACCAACGCCACGAACGATTGCCCCCGGACGACCGGTTCCAATCGTCCATCGACCCGATCCAGGCGGCTCAACCCCGTGACGATGTCCTGCGGGTCGATCCCGAGGTGCAGCGCGATGCCGAACGCGCACATGCAATTGTCGATGTTGTAACGGCCGACCAGCGCGGTTTCGATGTCGTATGACCCGGCCGGTGTGCGGAGCCGAGCCCGGCTCCCGCCGGGTGAGAGGTCGGCCGCTTCACAGCTGATATCCGACGCCTCGGTGCCGTACGAGAGCACTTCCAGTCCTCCCCCGGCGCGGTCGGCGATCCGGCGGCCGAACGGATCGGCAACGTTGACCACAGCGCGGGATGTGTAGCTCGGGTCGAACAGGCTCGCTTTCGCTTCGAAGTAGGCCTCCATCGACCCGTGGGTGTTCAGATGGTCCTGCGTGAGATTCGTGAAAGCCGCAGTGGCGATCGATGTGCCGCGTAGCCGTCCCTGCTCGAGGCCGTCCGACGTCGCCTCGACCACGACGAGGTCCACACCCGCGTCGCGCATCCGTCGCAAGAGCCGCTGAAGATCGACGGCCTCCGGAGTGTTCCGCTCCGCCTTCTCCGTGACGCCTGCGTACCGGCGCGACACGGTGCCGACCACTCCCGGCTCCCGGCCCGCGACCGACGCGATCGACTCGACCAGATAGGTGACCGTCGTCTTGCCGTTCGTGCCGGTGATCGCCGCCACCGGCATCTCCCGGGACGGGTGTCCGTGAAAGGTCGAAGCCAGCGGTCCCATGGCCTCTCGCACCGAAGGGACCTCGGCCTCGGGCACAGGCAGACCGAGCCGGCGCTCGACGAGCAACGCCGCGGCTCCGGCGTCCAGGACCTGGCCCGCGAAGTCGTGCCCGTCGGCCCGGGCGCCGGGGATGCAACAGAACAGGTCACCCGCCACGACGGCGTTCGGGACGTAGGCCAGGCCGTTGACCTGCGCGTCTCCACGGATCTCGGCGCCAAGCCCCGCCGCCCCCACCAACGCACGGAGGGTCCACGGCATCCTTAAGCCTCCCTCATCGCGGCGGTTCATACAACGCGCTTCAGCGCGGGCGGATCTTGAGGATCCGGGCAGCCTCCGACCCTACCTCGGCGAAGACGGGGGCGGCGGCGAGGCCGCCGTCGCTCGGGACGGGGTTGTCCAGAACGACGCCCATGACGATCTCGGGCGCCTGCGCCGGGAACATGCCGAAGAACGAGGCAATGTACCCGCGGTAGCCCACGCCCTCGATGAGCCTCGATGCCGTGCCCGTCTTCCCCGCGACCGTGAAGCCCGGGATCTTCGCCGCGACGCCCGTGCCGTCGGGCGAGGAGACCACGCTGGTGAGCATGTCCCGGAGGCCCGACGCCACCTCGGCGGGGAGGATCCGGCGGCGCCGTGGGTCCTGGGCGGGGTGCGTCTCGCCGTTGTGGTCGATCCACCCCGACACCAGGCGCGGGTCCACCAGGAGTCCGTCGTTGGCGAGCGTGGCGTACACCTGGGCGAGCTGCAATGGCGTGACCGACAACCCCTGTCCGATCGCCATCGTCGGCAGCGACGTGACCCAACGCTGGGTTGCGGGCAGGTTACCGGCGCTCTCACCTGGAAAGCCGAGCCCGGTGCCGCGCCCGTACCCGAAGCGCTGGAAGTACGACTCGAGGCGCCGGGCACCGAGCCCTTGGGCGAGCCGGATCGCTCCGAGGTTCGACGACTGCGCGAGGATCCCGCGCATGTCGAGCGACCGGGACCCGCGCTTCTCGGTGAATACCTTGTCGCCGATCTTCATCTGGGCGGGGATCCACATCTGCTCGGCCGGACCGAACAGGTTCTCGTTGAGCGCCGCGGCGGCGGTGACGACCTTGTTCACCGAGCCCGGCTCGAACGCGTCCGTGACGACGCGGTTGCGCGTCACGGCCGGATCGATCTCTCCGATCATGTTCGGGTCGTACGTCGGCATGTTGGCCATCGCCAGGATCTCGCCGGTGCGCGGATCCATGGCGACGAGCATCCCCCCGTTGGCATGGGTCTTTTCGATCGCGCGCCGCAGCGAGTCCTCGGCTGCGAGCTGCAGATCCGAATGCAACGTGAGGACGAGATCGGACCCGGGCTCGGGCGGCACTTCGGAGAACGTCCCCTGGGGGATCCGGCGACCCTGCGGGTCTTGCTCCAGCACGCGGTGGCCGGGCGTTCCGCCGAGCAGCTCTTCGTAGCCGTACTCGAGACCGGCCAGTCCACGCTGGTCGGTTCCGATGAACCCGATCACTCCGGCCGCCAAGTTGCCGCCGGGGTACAGCCGCCTCGGCTCGTCGAGCACGCCGATGCCCGTCAACTTCAGGGCCTCGACCTTCTTGGTCGTGACGACACCGACCCGTCGCGCGAGGTAGACGAAACTGCGGTCCTTGCGGAGATCTGCTTCGACCTCACCGGCCGGTCGACCGAGAAGGGGGCCGAGCGTGAGCGCCGTCTTCGCCGGATCGGTGACCTCCCGCGGATTGGCGTACACCGTCCGGGCCGGGATCGACACCGCGAGCTCGCTGCCGATCCGGTCGTAGATCGCGCCCCGGCGCGCCGGGAGCTCGATCTTGCGTATGTGTTGACGGCGTGCCTCCTCCGCGTACTGCTCGGAGTGGACGGCCTGCACATAGGTCAGACGCACGCCCACGAGGGATAGACCGATGAGCAGAGCCGCCCCGAGCGTCCCCGCGCGCCGGAGGGCCGATCGCGTCATGGTGACGGGGACTCGAGCCTCTTCGCTGCGTCGGCCGACAGGGAGGCGGCCGTGGCCCGCGGGACGGTGACCGGGAGGAAGACCGGGTCGGCCGCCGGCACCAGACCGAGCTTCAGCGATTCTTCGCGCAGGCGCTGCGGAGACGAGAGTTGGGCGACCTGGGCACGCAGCAGCGTCAGCCGCTCTTGCTCGTGCGCAACCTCACGTTCGAGCGCAGCCGCGCGCAGGCCGTCTTGTCCGACCCACGCCTGCAGGGCGGCCACCCCGAAGACCGCGAGGACGACGAGCACGACGATCGGCCACGGCGACGGGCGACGGGCCGTCGTGCGTTGTCCCTCGACGACCCGAAGGTGCGGTGATCTGAGCTGAGCCCGCCGGGGCCGCCGCAACGCTTGCGTGGCCATCAGCTGCCTTGTCCTGTGCGTGTTCTACGTCGGCGAGCCGCCCGCAACCGCGCCGACGACGCGCGGGGATTGCGCTCGGTCTCGGCGTCGGACGGGAGCACGGCGTTGGGCGTCAGTACGTCCATGGGGCCGGTCGGCTCGGTCGACCCGAGGCCCGGAAGCGAGCGAGCGCGGCCGGATTGCGCGGAGAAGGTGCGCTTCACGAGACGATCCTCGAGGGAGTGGTAGGAGATGACGACGATTCGACCACCGGGAGCCAGCACCTCCGGCGCGACCCCAAGGGCGGTTTCGAGGGCTTCGAGCTCGCGGTTGACCTCGATGCGAAGCGCCTGGAACGTGCGACGAGCAGGATGCTGACGCCGCGTCCGCGCCGGATAGCTCCGCTCGATGATCTCCACGAGCTGGGTCGTCGTTCGGATGGGGCCGTGCCGCCGGTGTCCGACGATCGCACGCGCGATCGCATCCGCGTAGCGTTCCTGGCCGTAACGGCGGAGGATCCGGCGCAGGTCCTCCTCCGCGTACGCGTTCACGACTTCGGCCGCCGTCAGGCGTTGTGAAGGATCCATCCTCATATCCAGTGGACCTTCACGGCGGAACGAGAACCCTCTCGACGCTTCGTCGATCTGCATGGACGACATCCCGATATCGAGCAGGATCCCGTCCAGCGCGGTGATCTCGTTGCTGCGCAGGATCCACGGGATGTCGGTGAAGTCGGTACCGACGAGCTTCACGGCCGGGCCGAACGAACGGAGGTTGTAGCGTGCGCGGGCCAGCGCCTGCGGGTCCTTGTCGACGCCGATGAGCGTGCAGCGGCCGCCGGTGGCGCGAAGGATGGCCTCGGCGTGGCCGCCGGCGCCGAGCGTCGCGTCGAGGTAGATGCCGCCGGGACGTGGCGCGAGGAAGTGCAGCACCTCCTCCACCATCACCGGCTGGTGGTCGTCGGTCACGATCGGCCTCCGCTCCGCGGGCCGCTCTCCCGGACGCAGACACAGATCACCCAGCGGACGCCCGTCTGGACGCCGCTGCCGATCCCGCGGCATGACACGGACCTGCGTGCCCCGCCCGACCATCCTGGACAATCCGCGCCTCCTAGATCTCGAGGTCCTTGGCGAAGTCCTCGACTCCCGCCTCGGTCTCCGACCTGTGCCCGTCCCAGCGGGGCGCGTCCCAGATCTCCACGCGCGCACCCGCGCCCACGATCACGACGTCTCGCTGGAGCCCTGCGTACTCCCGGAAGGAGGCCGGGATCGTCAGGCGGCCCTGACGATCGATGCGCTCGCTCTGCGCCTGGGAGAAGAAGAATCTGGCGAACCGCCGGGCGTCCGGCCTGGTCGTCGGCAGCGAGGAGACCTTCGCGACGAGGCGGTCCCACTCCTCCGGTGGCAGGACGTACAGACACGGATCGATCCCCTTCTGCAGGACGACCTGGGCGCCCAGCGCCTCTCGCAAGCGAACAGGGAAGATAACTCGTCCCTTGTCGTCCAGCGCGTGTCGATGCTCTCCGAGGAACAACCCGCCGCCTCCACCCCGTGGCGTCCGCGCCTGCCCCCCCAGCACCCCGGACGCCCACCGGGTCTCCCAGGTCCTCCAAGTCGCGCCACTTTACTCCACCCCACACCACCGGTCAACGGAATTGGACGGCAAAACCCCAGGTAGAACAGGTGTTTGCCTCGCCGGTGGCTAGTGAGCCCTAGTGAGCCTTGGGGACCGGCAGGTACTGCAACCACTCGGGCTCGGCCCGGCCGACGACCAGTCTCAGCCAGAAGCCCTCGGGCGGCGCTTTCGGACGCCGGTGGAGACGCAGACCCACCTCGTTGGGGAGCCGGTTCTCCTTCCTCGCGTTGCAGCGACGGCAAGCGGCGACGACGTTGTCCCAGGAGTGCCGTCCGCCACGGCTGCGCGGCATCACGTGGTCGACGTTCTCGGCCTGGCGCCCGCAGTACTGACAGGCGTGTCCGTCCCGAAGGAAGACCGCCTTGCGCGAGGGGGCCACGTGCAGGCGCTGGGGGACGCGCACGTAATACCGGAGGCGGATCACGCTGGGGGCCTCGATGGACAGGTGCTCGGAGTGGTATAGCGCCCCGTTGTTCTCGATGACCTCAGCCTTCTCGCGCAGGACGAGAACGATCGCCCGCCGGTGTGCGACCACTCCCAGCGGCTCTAATGAAGCGTTGAGGATCAGCGATCTTCCCAAGCAAACCACCGCCTGCTACGGATTCTAGCGTTTTGCCACCCACAGCCCGATCTTCGGGGGGGGTTCGGGGGGTGAAGAGAGCGTGAACACCCTGAGTACGCCCCCACGGGATCTATCGGTGTGAAGCGAACGAAACCCCCCGATCTACCTGGTAAAGAACGAAAGCGACCCTCTCAACTGGATGAGCCAACAGCCTCAACTATCTCGGCCGCCACGTCGTAGCGCCCGAACGGTGCCATCACGTACAGCCCGGCCGCCTCCGCCCGTAGCTCTCGAGCGAGGTCGATGGCGATCGCCAGGCCCGTGGACCTACCCTTCTTTCCCGCCTGCCGCATACGAACTCTGATCTCGTCCGGGACCGACACGCCCGGCAACTCGTTGTGCAGAAACTCTGCATGCCGGGCCGTCACCAACGGAAGCACGCCGACCAGGATCGGAAGCCTGAGGGAGCCGTAGCGTTCCTCGAACTCCTTGCGGAAGGTTCGCAACACGTCGGCCGAATACGTCGGCATCGAAAGGGCGAAACCCGCACCGGATCGGATCTTCCGCTGCAGTAGCCGGCATTCGCGTTCGATATCGGGCGCGCTCAGGTTCACCGCGCATCCGGGGACGAAGCTCGTCGGCTCGCCGATCGACGATCCGGCCTGGTCGGTTCCTCTATTAAGCGATTCCGTCACGAGGGACAACAGTCCCGTCGGTACGACGTCCACGCTGTCGGTGGCCGCCGGATAGTCACCGATGCGCGTCGGATCCCCGAGCGCGACGAACAGGTTGCGGATACCGAGAGCATGGGCGGCCAGCAGGTCACCCTGGATGCGCAACAGGTTGCGTCCGCGGATGGGGAAATGAAGAACGGTCTCCACGCCAACGTGCTCCTGGATGAGGAACGCCGGTGCCCACGGGCTCATCCGCATGCGCGCCATCGGGCTGTCTGCGACGTTGATCGCATCGGCGCCCGCTTCCTTGAGCGTCTCGGCCCCCGCGAGCATCTTGGCCGTCGAGGTACTGCGCGGCGGGTCCATCTCGACGGTGATGACGAACCGGCCTTCCTTCAACTTCATCCCCAACGCCGTCGTGGAGGCCGCCTGCTCGTGCGCGGCTTCGGCCGGTGCCGATGGAAGGATCTCCAGATGCAGCTGCCTCGGCTCGGCGAGGGCGCGCGCCATGGCCGCGATGTGCTCGGCCCCGGTGCCGCAGCAACCGCCGACGATCGATGCACCGGCGGCCGCGAAAGCGCGTGCGTAGTCACCGAGGTATTCGGCCGTCGCGGGATATACGATCCGGTCCCCTACCCGCGCCGGCCCGCCGGCATTGGGCATCGCGACGAGGGGCACCGACCCGGCGTGCTCACGCATCACGTGCAGGATCCGCAGCACCTGGGCCGGACCCTCCGAGCAATTCACCCCGACGGCGTCGACGCCGAGTTGCACGAGACGCGACGCCACCTGATCCGGCGTCGACCCGAGTAGCGTTCGATCGTCGCGTGTGAACGTCGCAGTCACGATGACGGCCAGCTCGCAAACCGATCGAGCCGCCTGCAGAGCCTCCTCCATCTCGCCGAGGTCCGACTGCGTCTCGATGAGGATCACGTCCGCGCCGGCTTCGGCCAGCACACCGATCTGTTCGGCGTAAGCTTCCCGCGCCTGCTTACGTCGAACGCGGCCGTACGGCGCGAGACGCACGCGCAGCGGCCCGACCGAGCCGGCGACGAGCACCCCGGCCTCGCGCGCGAGCTCAACGCCTCTTCGGTTGACCTCCTCCAGCCGCGCCTCGAGACCGTGTTTCGCGAGCGAGAAGCGGTTCGCACCGAACGTGTTCGTCTCGATGAGTCGTGAACCCGCCTCGGCGAACGCTCGATGAACGTCGACGACCCCGTTAGGACGATCGAGGTTCAGCGCCTCGATGCAGCCGTCGATCTCGGCGAGGCCCCGCTCGATGAGCGACGTGCCGAGGCCGCCGTCGGCGAGCAACGGCTCGTCGGCCACGAGGGCACGGAGTTCGGCACCGTTCATCTTTTAGGTGGCTGCGGCGACCTCTTTGGGGAGCGGGAAGCGCACGTCCTCGTCGACCACACGCACTTCCTCGACCTCCACGGGCCCGAATCCCCGCAGATACGTGAGCACTCGGTCGACCAGCCACTCGGGCGCGGACGCCGACGACGACAATCCGACCACCGTGACTCCGTCGAGCCAGGCGGGATCGATCTGGGTCTCGTCCTCGATCAGATACGACTGAGCGCCGTGCTGCCGGGCAACCTCCACCATCCGCAGGGAGTTCGACGAGTTCGGCGCACCGATGACCAGGACCAGGGGCGCCCGCCGCGCGAGCACCTTCACCGCAGCCTGCCGGTTCGTCGTCGCGTAACAGATGTCGGACTTCGTTGGTGCCTTGATGTTCGGGAAGCGACGGCGCAGCGTCTCGACGATCTCCCTCGTGTCGTCCACCGACAGTGTCGTCTGGGTGATGTATGAGACATTCCCCGGATCCGCGACCTCGAGGTTCTCGACGTCTTGGACGTCCTGGACGAGCACGGTGCGCGTGGGAGCCTGGCCCATCGTTCCCTCGACCTCTTCGTGACCGGCGTGCCCGATAAGGACGATCGTGCGCTCACGCTTCGCGAAGCGGATGGCCTCGACGTGCACCTTGGTCACGAGCGGACATGTCGCGTCGATCACCTGGAGGTCCCGTTCGCGCGCCGTCTCGTACACGGTGGGAGCCGAGCCGTGGGCAGAGAGGACACAGATCGATCCCGGCGGCACCTCCGTCACTTCGTCGACGAAGATCGCCCCACGGCGCTCGAGGCCTTCCACGACGTGCCGGTTGTGGACGATCTGCTTGCGGACGTAGATCGGGGGGCCGAACCGATCGAGCGCTCGTTCGACGATGTCCACGGCGCGATCGACGCCGGCGCACCACCCGCGAGGAGCAGCAAGCAGGACTTTGTCGAGGGACATGGCAACCCCAGCCTAAGGGCAGCTTTGGGTTCGGGTTTGAGCTTCGGCCAACCTAGGCTCGCCAGGCAGCCGGTACTATCGTCGGGCCGCGATGACCCGCTCTACCCCGAAATCCTTCGAAGCCTTCGCCGATCACTTCGCCCGGATCGCCGAATCGGTCGAGTACGTGATCCAGGGCAAGCCGGAGGTCGTCCGGCTGTGCGTGCTCGCCCTCTTCGCCGAGGGACACGTGCTCATCGAGGACGTCCCCGGTGTCGGCAAGACGATGCTCGCCAAAGCGCTGGCGCGGTCGCTCGGCTGCTCCTTCCGCCGCATCCAGTTCACCCCGGATCTCCTCCCCACCGACATCACGGGCGTGCGCGTCTGGGCCCGGCAAGGCGGAGGCGTCGAGTTCCGTCCCGGCCCGGTCTTCGCGCAGGTCGTCCTCGGCGACGAGATCAACCGAGCGTCGCCCAAGACGCAAGCGGCGCTGCTCGAGTCGATGGAGGAGAACCAGGTCACCCTCGACGGGCACACGTATCCGCTCGAACGGCCGTTCATGGTCATCGCCACGCAGAACCCGATCGAGCACGAAGGGACCTATCCGTTGCCCGAGGCCGAGCTCGACAGGTTCCTCATGCGCGTTCGCATCGGGTATCCCGAGCCGGAGGCCGAGATCGACATCCTCTCTATCCACGGATTGCCCGGCCGGCTCGACGAGCTCGAGCCGGTGGCGACGGCAGCCAACGTTCGCAAGCTGATCGAGCTCGCGCGCGAGGTCCACGTCGCCGACGCGATCAAGGCCTACATCGTCGACATCCTCGGCCAGACGCGAGATCACGACCATGCCTACCTCGGTGCGTCGCCGCGCGCCGGACTCATGTTGCTGCGCGCCGCGCGCGTGGCAGCGGCGTCCGACTCGCGTGCGTACGTGGTTCCCGACGACGTGAAGGATCTCGCCGAAGCGGTTCTCGCCCACCGCATCATCCCGACGCCCGAGGCCCAGCTCTCCGGCGTGGGGGCCGAGTCGGTGGTGACCGACGCGCTGAGCCGCACGCCCGTTCCGAAGCGCGCTCGCGTATGACCACTCGGGGGCGCACCCTGGCCGCCCTCGCCGCCTCGATGTTGCTCTTCGGCCGTCTCGGCGGGATGCGGGAGCTCATCATGGCCGGTGCGGCTTTCGCCCTCGTTCTCGGTGTCGGCTTCGTGCTCGTGTGGGCTCGCGGCGGACGGGTGATAGCCCGGCGCACGGTGCATCCATCGCAGACCCAAGTCGGCGGACAGGTTCGCGTTGAGCTCGAGGTCGAAGCGCAGGGCCGCCTCGGACTCGGCCCCCTCCTGCTCGCCGACCGCGCCCCGCGCGCTCTCGGTCAGAGTCCACGGCTCGCACTGTCCGGGGGCGGACAACGTCAGAAACGTGGGATCGCCTACCTCATCACACCGCGCATGCGTGGCCGCTACGCGATAGGTCCGCTGGAGCTGACGCACACCGACCCCTTCGGCGCCGTCCGCCGACGGCGCACGGTTCCTGGCTCGTCCCCGCTGCTCGTGCTGCCGTCATTCGAAGACATCTCCGTGCTCCCCACCGGTGTGCAGCGCGTCGGGATCGTCAGGAACTCTCCGCTCGTCGGGTTAGGTGACGAGTTCTACGCGTTGCGCGCGTACGAAGAGGGCGACGATCTGCGAAAGATCCACTGGCCGACGTCGATGCGCACAGGACAGCTCGTCATCCGCCAGGAGGAGCTTCTCGCGGAGCCACGGGCGCTGATCGTCCTCGACACGACGGCGACGAAGCACCGCGGCCGGGGCCCGACGTCCTCGCTGGAAGCCGCCGTGTCGGCGTGCGCCTCGGTCGGCGTGCTCGCTGCTCGCCGCCGGATGCGCATCGAAGTGCTCACGCCGGACGGATGGCTGCTCAACCAGCGAGTGACGTCGGAAAACGAGCTCCTCCAGGCGCTCGCCGTCGTCGAACCGAGCAGTCGGACGGATCTGACGGGAGCGCTCGAGCGCGCGGTGGGACAGCGACCCGGTCGGCCGGCGCTCATCGTGCTGATCACTCCCGGACTCCGACGCGGCGAGCTGCGGGCGCTGGCCGGCCGCGTACGGGCGTCCGCGGCCGGAGCGATCGTGCTCATCGACGCGTCCACCTTCGCGCCTGCCGGCGAACGGGCCCGGCGTCCGGCTGCGGCCGACCTCGGTCTGCTCGCGTTGCCCATCGTCCGGCTTCGAGCGGGCGATGGGTTCCGTCACGCCTGGCACATGGGGATCAAGGGTGTCGCTCTGGCGCGATGACCCGCGGCCCTCGGGGGCAACGCTCGCGGCGCTCGTCGCGGTGACACTGGTCGCCGTCGGCAGCCTGAGCCGGCTGTTCGACGGTCCGCTCTACCTCGCGTGGGCCATCCCGGCCGTCGGGATCGGCTCGGCCTTCGCGTTGTGGTTCGGCCGCCGCTCGCTCGGCCTCGGCTTCGGGCTCCTCCTGGCCGGATGGGTGCTGAGCCTGCCCGGCCTCTTCGCCCGGGACGAAAGCGCAGCCGGTCTCCCCACACCCGACGGCATCCGGGCGGCATGGACGTTGCTCGGCGCCGGCCTGCGCGACGTCACGCGCACGGTGCCACCGGTGCAAGCGCAGCCCCGGTTCGCCGTGCTCGTCTGGACGGCCTTCCTCTTCCTCGGCTTCCTCGGCGCGTCGTGGGTGGTCGTTCGCCGGCCCGTCGGCGCCATCATCTCCGCCCTCGGCGTCGTGACATTCTCCGGCTCGCTCGGCGAGGGGTCGGGCCGATCGGCCTTCGCGCTCGCCGCCGTCGGAGCCACCGGCCTCTTCTTCCTTTCCGAAGGACGGCAACGCATCGCGCGCTGGGGCGGCGGCCGCATCCGCGTGCCGCCGTGGTTCGGTGTGCCGACGCTCGGCCTGGCCTGCCTGGCGGCCGTCGCCGCGCCGCTGCTCATAGGCGACGCACCCTTGGTCGAGCTCCGTTCGGCGATCCGTCCACGCGTGGTGATCATCAAGCCACTGTCGGACATCCGACGCCAGTTGAAGGTCGATCCACCCATCGAGGTGATGCGGGTCACCTCCGATCAGCCGACGTACTGGCGACTGACCGGCCTCGACGAATACGACGGGCGCGAGTGGGTTCTCGAGGCCCGTCCTCGGTCCATCCGGAACGGTGTCGTCGCTGCGCCGCGCCCCCCGACCACCGGCGACGTCATCGAGCAGCGCTACCGGCTCACATCGCTGCTGTCGCCGTGGATGCCCGCGGCCTACGCCGCCCGGACCATCGATGCGACCGCCCGGGTCGAGGTCGACGAAGGGTCCCAAACGCTTCTGCTGCGCGACGAGACGAGTCCCGGCCTGGCGTACACCGTGCGGTCGCAGGTTCCACGCATCACGGCGAACCTTCCCGCGTCACCCGGCGCCGTCGCCGATCCGACGGAGCGACTGCTCGGAGACATCGCTCGTCCGCTCGTCGCCGGAGCAGCCACGCCGCTGGATACAGCGCGCCGCCTCGAGCAGCATTTCCACGGCTACACGTACAACGAAGACGTCGAAGGCGGACATTCTGTCGCGCGTCTCCGGCGTTTCCTCGCCGACCGGGTCGGCTACTGCGAGCAGTTCGCCGCCACGATGACGCTGATGCTGCGCGGGCTTGGGATCGACGCTCGCGTCGGCGTCGGCTTCCTTCCCGGGACGAGCGACGGCGTCGAGTACATCGTCTCGACGAAGGAAGCCCACGCTTGGGTGGAAGCCGACATCCCGGGAGCCGGCTGGACGTCGTTCGATCCCACGCCGGGACGTCCGAATGCTCCACCGCCGCCCGCGGAGACCGAGGAGACCGAGCCGGCGACGCCGCCGCCCGTCCCCGAGGAGACGACCCTTCCCGCGGCGACTCCGCGGCCGCAGGAGTTCCCCGCGGACGTGACCAACCCGGCAACGGACTTTCCGGCCGCCGTCATCTGGCTGGCCGTCGCCTTGGCCGTCATCGCCGCGATCCCCGTGTCCAAGCGCATACGCCGGACGGTGAGGCAGATCGGGGAGCCGAGGGACGTGATACTCGGCGGCTACGCGGAACTCACCGATCGTGCACAGGACCTCGGGTGGTCGTCGCGTCCCTCGGAAACCCAACGCGAGTTCATGCGCCGAGCCACCGGCCCGCAGGACCTGGCGGGGACGAGCATCGCCCGCCTCACGGCGCGAGCGCTCTACGGCCCGCCGGGGATCACGGACGAGGAGGCGGCCACGGCGTGGGCCGGTGTTCCCCCGGCGCTGGCCGCCATGCGTCGTCGCGCACCCTGGTGGCGCCGTGTGCTGGCACCATTCGATCCGAGAACGTTCCTACCCGAGCGATTGGTCAGCCGGACGCGACTGCGTGTGTCCGCCGCACTCGGCCGCGGTTAGGCGCCGACGGGTTTGCCGTCCTCCATCTGGTCGAGGTACTCAGACAGGCCGTACCCGGTCTTGCCCTCCCACGAGTACTCGGTGAGGCCCTCGCCGATCCGTGTGACCTTGCCCTCGCGTCGGTTGCGCAGCGGGATGAACGACATCACCGATCCCGTGATCTCGATCTCGCGGTCGGGTGTCTTGGCGATGCACACGAGCTGCTCCTGATCGAACTCCGGAGTCCACTTCGTGTCGAGGGACGCGTCGATGATGGGCGTGTAACCACCCTTCTCGAACAGCACGCCGGACCGGCGCACCTTGCCGTCGCGGCTCGCGATGATCGACACCATGAACCCGTCCTCGGCCCCCGCGTTGCACGTCAGCCACCGGTACCAGTAGGGCGCCTGCCACGAGCGCGGACCCCAGGAATGATCGCGTAGACCGAACCCGTCGATGTCCCAGGAGTCGGCACCGACGACGATCGTCCCCTTCGCGCCGACGTGCTGCTCGTAGTGACCCTTGGCGAACTGCATCGTCTCGGGGACGATGTCGCCTTCGTCCCACTCCGGCTCCCCGCCCATCATCGGCGAGAGTCCCCGGTATGTGAGATCGACGGATGCATCTACGTGCCGGCTTTGCGTGAACGCCTTGCGCGGATCCTTCATCGCGTTGGGGTCGGTGAGCAAGGCCACTTTCCCCTGGTAGGTCACTCGTTGCTCCTTGAAAGGCTCAACGACCTCGAAGCGCATCCCACCGGCGTCGAAGGCGTCGTTGTTCTCGATGTGCGGACGGCCGTACATGAACGCCACGGTCTTGTCGGGGAGGTAGATACACGTCGTCATCTCGGCGTAGCCCTCGTTGGCCCGGTTGCCGAGCCTGAACCACGCTCCGACGTCGACCTTCGGATCGTAGACGTTGAAGTACATCGACTCGTTGAACGTGTCGGCGGATTCGAGCTCGTGCATGTACTCGTCCCGCGGTTCCAGTCGTATGTGCATTTGGTCTCCCCGTCGGTTGTGGCTTTCGTGCCACGATAGCCGCGATGTCATGGGAGTCATAGACGAGCTGCACGAACGGCTCACGACGCTCTGCTCGAACCGACGGGGGCATCCGGTGGGCGTGTCGGATCTCACGCGGCTCTCCGGCGGTGCGTCGCGTGAGACGTGGCTGTTCACCCTCGACGACGGCGAAGGCGAGCGGAACCTCGTCCTGCGCCGAGATCCGCCCGGCGCACCCGCGCAGAGCGATCGGTCCATCGAGGCCGACGTCCTCCGGCGGGCGGCCGAGGCGGGCGTGCCCGTTCCGACGGTTCTGTGGACGGCCGGTGCCGACGAGCTCGGCTCCCCCGGCTTCGTTATGGAGCACGTCGCCGGCGAGACGATCGCGCGACGCATCCTCCGTGAGGACGACTACGCGAAAGCCAGAGCCGTGATGGCCGCGCAATGCGGCGACATCCTCGCTCGCATCCACGCGATCCCGGCCGAGGGACTCACGCTTACGCCTCCCGATCGCAAGCCGACCGAAACCGTTCTCGAGCAGTACAAGGGTCTGCTCGACTCCCTCGGCGAGCCGCACCCGGCCTTCGAGCTCGCGTTGCGCTGGCTCGAGCGGCGCCTTCCGCCGTCCGAGCGCGTCACCATCGTCCACGGCGACTTCCGCAACGGGAACTTCATCGTCGGCGAAGAAGGTGTCCGCGCCGTGCTGGATTGGGAGCTCGTCCATCTCGGTGATCCGTGGGAGGACCTCGCGTGGCTGTGCACGCGGTCGTGGCGATTCGGGGGGCCGGGAGAGGTGGGCGGGTTCGGCGAACGCGAGGATCTCTACACCGCGTACGCGACATCGTCGGGCATTCCCGTCGACCGCGACGCCGTGCAGTGGTGGGAGACGATGTCGAACGTGAAGTGGGGTGTGATGACGATCGTCCAAGCCTTCACCCATCTGTGGGGACACGTCCGATCCGTGGAGCTGGCGGCGATCGGGCGCCGAACCGTCGAGACCGAGCACGACGTCCTCGAGCTGATAAGGACCTGATGCAAGATCGACCGACGGCTGTGGAACTCCTGCAGATCGCCCAGGAGTTCTGCGAACGCGACCTCATCCCGAACCTCGACGGTCGGGTGCGCTTCCACGCGCGCGTACTCCAGAACGTGCTCGGCATCCTCGAGCGCGAGTGGCTGGGGGAGGAAGATGCCGTCCGCGCCGAATGGGCACGGCTACAGGTGCTGCTCGGAACCACCACGCCATCCCCACCGACCTTCACCCAACTGCTCGAGGAGGTGGCAGCAGCGAACCGGGAGCTGAGCTCGCGCATCCGCGCGGGCGAGCTGGACGACCGATGGGAAGAAGCCGTCCGGGCCGTTTACGAGACCGTCGAGGCGAAGCTCGCCATCGCCAACCCGCGCTATTCGGCGACGGCTTCCTCGGAAGGGGCGGCCTCCTCCTCCGAGACCTGAGTTCGCTCGACCCGGGCGCCCCAGGCGCGGAAGGGATCGTGCTCGGGCCGGGACCGGAGCGGGTTCCGTCCGGTGAAGACGTACCGGAGCATCAGCGCCGTGAAAGCCCGCTGGGCGCTCGTCCGCAGTCCGGGGCCGTGGAGCTCACGGTCCACCGAAGCGAGGTGCCCGCCGCGCAGCCGCCAGTACAGAACGGCGAAGCCCCCGAGGGCGCCGAGGATGCCGATCCACGACCCGCCCCCCGCGAGCAAGATGCCATCGAGCACGAGCAGGCCGCCGAACGCGAGCAGCCACATGATGCGCTCGGCCTCCGAGAACTCCGCCCGGTCGATGGCTGCGCGCAGTCGTCGAACCTGTTCAGGATCGGGGACGTACGGCATGAAAGGAGCGCCTACTGATCGCGGCGACGCGTGCGCATGCGGTCCTCCGCACGCTTCCATGCGTCGCGGAACATCGTCGACGGCGAACGCCCGACCGCTGCGAGCGTGCGCGCCGAGCTGACGACGCCGACGACCGAGGCAAGCATCACGAGGAAGCCGACGACGCCGAGGATCAGATTCGTCGTGTAGCCGAGCAAGAGCGCGAGCCCGACGATGAATCCGAGGATGCTCAGACGCAGGATGCGTGAAGCGTTCGTCGTCGGTCGCGCTTCGGTGGCGCGACGGACGAAGTCGGGATCCTCAGCCGCGAGGTTCCGCTCGATTTCCGCGAGGATCCGCTGCTCGTGCTCGGAGAGGGAGGGCTCGTCCGTCATTTCGCTGCAGTATATCCCCCCAGGCCCACAGCGACCTCAGGGGGCACAAGTGCGTCGACGTTCTCCCCGGCGCGGACCCGGCGTCGGACCTCCGTCGACGAGATCGTCGTCTGGGCCCGGTCACCGAACGCTTCGGCCGGATCGAGCACGGTGACATCCTCGCGTCGCACCTCGGCCCCCGGCCGGGGGACGACGAGGAGCCGCACCTGAGCGAAGGTGGCGGCGACGCCTCGCTCGCCATCGGGATAGAAAGACGGATCGGCGAGCTGCTCGAGCTTGTCAGAACCGATGACGAACGTTGCGTCGATGCCCGTCGCACGCATCGCGCGATCCACATCGACGTAGGTCCCTCGATTCGCCAACACGAGACCGAATCCGCGCGACCGGCTGAGGTCGTCGAGGAGCCGAAGTCGCTGCCTCGGGGTCAGCAGCTCGTCATCGCCTCTATCGAGAAGCACCTTCGTCATGCAGAACGCGCCGGGTGCATCAACGGAGCGCGCCGATGCGCTCAACACAGCGCAGTGCGCTCGTGTC
>Ga0299907_10000048_pt1 | contig 39663 bp, 41 predicted proteins | sample RVTome_16_FD_198680 | JGI IMG/M metagenome (GOLD analysis project Ga0299907, IMG submission 198680) | Soil microbial communities from uranium-contaminated site in the Upper Colorado River Basin, Wyoming, United States - RVT152D67 (version 2) ...
ACACTTGTCGACGATGCGACGCGCCTCGGGCGAATATCGCTCGAGCCACTCGGGGAGCTTGCGGTTGAGTGCTCTCTCCACGTAGGAGCGGATCTCGGTGTTGCCCAGCTTGGTCTTGGTCTGACCCTCGAACTGCGGCTCTTTGACCCGCACCGAGATAACGGCAGTCAGGCCTTCTCGAACATCCTCTCCGGTCAGGTTCTCGTCTTTGTCTTTGAGGAGCCCCTTGGCCCGGGCAAAGTCGTTGATCGCCTTGGTCAGCGCCTTGCGGAAGCCTTCTTCGTGGGTGCCCCCTTCGTGGGTGTTGATGTTGTTGGCAAAGGAGAGCACCGACTCGGTATAGGAGGTGGTCCACTGCATGGCGACCTCGAGCTCGGCGTCTTCGCCGACGTCGATCATGTCGATCACGTGAGGGTGGAGCGGGTCACGCTTGGAGTTGAGGTGCTTCACGAAGTCGACCAGGCCACCCTTGTAATGGAAGACCTCCGTGAGCGCAGGTTCCTCGCGTTGATCGGTGAAAGTGATCTGCAGGTCTCGATTGAGAAACGCGGTCTCGCGAAGCCTCGACGCCACAGTGTCGTAATCGAAGGAGGTCGTCTCCTGGAAGGTACCTGTGCTGGGCCAGAAGCGGATCGTGGTGCCGCTCTTCTTGACCGGCTTGATCTTCTTGGGATCGCGGGTCTTCGGTGCGCCGTCCTTGAACTCCTGGAAATAGAGGTGACCCCCACGCCGGACCTCAGCTTCGAGACGGGTGGAGAGAGCGTTGACCACCGAGATACCGACGCCGTGGAGCCCACCGGACACGGTGTAGGCACCTTGCTCGAACTTGCCGCCCGAGTGGAGAGTGGTCAGGACAGTGGTGAGAGCGGATCGTTTGGTCTTGGTTACGTGCTCGATCGGGATCCCCCGACCGTCGTCGATGACTTCCACCCCTCCGTCGGGGAGCAGGGTCACGCTGATCCTGGTGCAATAACCGGCCATCGCCTCGTCGACCGAGTTGTCGACCACCTCCCAGATGAGATGGTGAAGACCGCGGGGACCGGTGGACCCGATATACATGCCGGGTCGGCGCTTGACCGCCTCGAGACCCTCGAGAACGGTGATGTCTTTGGCTTCGTAACTGTCGCGAGTGGCCGTCACAACCCTCCTTGTGAGCCCGCTTCTGGGAATCTGATAACTGACCTGGCTGACTTACCCGGGCTGACTGCAGAGGCAAGTTGCACGAATGTCATTTTACAAGAATTACCTGGCAAAACCGAATTCATCAAGGGAGCTGGCGACCTCAGCGACCCGCTGGTGGGCGGACATCGATTCGGTCGACCACACCCTCGCCAAGACGGTCGGCAATCGCCCGGATCAGGTCGGCTGATCCGTATCTGAGGAAGGCGACCATCGACGGCGAGCTGGCCTCTACCACCAGTGTCGTGCCTTGAATGAACAAGGGGGTCGAGTGACCCGACCAGGGGCTGCCGGCCAGCTCGTCCCACTTCTCGGTCAGTTGCGACATGACGACCGGATCGGGCAGACCAAGACGGCGGAAGACTTCGAGCAGCGACGATTCGAATGACGCGAGATCGTCATCCCTCATCGTTGCACCCCCTCCCCTACTCTCCACACCGACCCCACTATCGGCACGTCCTCCGGGCGCGCCGAGGTGATCAGGGTCTGGGTGTCACCGGGGAGCGCCTTGGCCAGAGCCCCGGCGCGTTCTGGGTCCAGCTCCGAGAAGACGTCGTCGAGGAGCAGGACCGGCGGCTCGCCCACCAGGTCGGCAACGGCGCGATGTGAGGCGAGCTTGACCGCCAGCGCCATGGTCCTCTGCTCCCCCTGACTGCCATGTGTCCGGGTCTCGGTCCCATCGATTCGGAACACCGGTTCATCCCGATGGGGCCCCACCGTGGTCAGCCTCCGTTCGTAGTCCGCCCGCCGGGAGACCTCGACCGCCTCCAGGATCGCCGTCGAGAAGTCGGCCGCCGTGCGATTCAGGATCTGATCATCCCCTCCCCAAGAGGCCACATAGCCAATCGACGCCCGGTGCCGCTGCTGGGCGATGTCCTCATAACACGCATCGAGCAGCGAGGTGAGGGTCTCGATCACGCGGGCACGGCGAGCCATGACCCTGCCCCCGGACTGAGCGAGACGCGCATCCCATACCGAGAGAGTGGCGTCGTCCCTCGCTCCCGATTTGAGGAATGCGTTTCGCTGGCGGAGAGCTCGATCGAACTCGGACTGATCGAGATAGGCCGCGGGCCAGAGTTGCACCGCAATCGCATCGAGAAGGTCACGTCTCAGGGCTGGACCACGTTTCACCAGATCCAGGTCCTCGGGAAGGAACGCGATCACACGCAGGGCTCCCAACAGGTCTGCCGTGCGGTTGAGCCGGGTCTTGTCCACCTGGGTCCTCCTCGGCCCGACCCGCGGTATCTCGACCTCGATCAGCCGTTCCCTGTCCAGCCCTGACACCCCGGCACGCACCACTGCCGACTCTGCGTCGTCTTTGATCAAGGCCCCGTCGCCCACCGACCGGAAAGAGCGGAGCGAGGCCAGGTAGGCGATCGCCTCGAGGAGGTTGGTCTTCCCTGCCCCGTTGGGGCCGAGAAGCAGGTTCACTCCCGGTTCAGGCTGCCACTCGAGAGTCGGATAGGAGCGAAAGTCGGTGAGGGCGATCCAGTCGACTTTCATTCAAACCCGTACGGGCATCAGGAGATAGAGGAAATTGTCGTCAGCGCCGCTGTCGATCACGCTCGGCTTGAACGCATCGATCACTCTGATCCGAACCGAGTCTCCAGGGATGACGGTCACTCCGTCCTGCAGATACCGTGGGTTGAAGGCGATCGAGACCTCTTCGTCGCCGCCCGAGAACTCTCCGGGGAGATGCTCGGTCTCGCCACCAACATCCTGACGGGTGACGCTCACCTCGACCCCTCCTTCGAGCAACTTCAACCGGACGGGGATGTGATCCTCGGCAACCAAGGTGACACGCCCCAAGGCGTCGAGAAGCACGTCCTTCTTGATCACCACCTGATTGGGATAACTCTCCGGGAGCAAAGACTGGTACTTGGGGAAGTTCCCGTCGATGAGACGAAGACGCAGCATGCCCTTGTCAGAGGTGAACACAGCCTCGCGGTCCCTGAGCTGGGCGGTGACTTTGGCCGCTCCGATGGCGCGGGGAAGCTCCCGCAAGCCTCGTGCGGGGACCAGCCCCGAACCTTCGAGACCAACACCTTCGAGGTCCCGCTTGGCCAGGCGATAGGAGTCGGTTGCAACCATGCGCAGCCCCGAATCGGAGCTCTCGAACAGCACACCGGTCAGGATCGGTCGCGCCCCATCGCCGGAAGCGGCCACCGTCACCTGGGCGATGGCTTCGGCCAAGACCTCCCCGTCGACCTCCACCCCGTCCGAGACCAATTCGTCCTGGACCGGGAAGTCCTCAACGATGAGAGGTCGCAATGTGAAGCGCGGCCCGTTGCCCTGTATCTCGATGTCGGTGTCACTCACACCGATGGTGACAGATCCGGCCGGCATCTTCCTGACGGCTTCGGAGAGGAGCCGGCCGGGGATCACCGCCCTGCCCTCTTCGATCACTTCGACCTCCGCCGTGGTGCGAACCGTCACATCGAGGTCGGTGCCGGTTACCCGCAGCGTGGTGCCCGACACCTCACACAGCAGCCCCTGGAGGACCGGCAAGGCGGCGCGGGCGCCGACGGCCCTTGTGGCTCGGGCGAGAACGTCGGCAAGGTCATCTCGCTGCGCTCGGATTCTCACAGGTGGCTATCCCTTCTTCTATTGCTATTGAAGTTGATTAAGAGAGTATTAGTCGTAGTAGGGGGCTGTGGATATGGGGATAAGTGGAGTTTGAGCTGCGCGTGCTTGGTGATTGTGTTGGGGATCCTCATGTTGGTAGAGCCGGGACAAATCGGGTCATCCGGGGGATAACTCAGGTGCCTGGGGAAATACCCATACCTTTCCTCAGGTCCTGTGTGAGTTGAGTGACCCGGTCGAAGACCGCTCGATCCGAGCGGAGAATGCGCTTCACCTTGTCCACGGAGTGGAGCACGGTGGTGTGATCGCGCTGGAAGGCTTGGCCGATCTTGGGCAGTGAGAGGTCGGTGAGCTCCCGACACAGGTACATCGAGATCTGACGGCAGAGGACCAGTGGTTGGCGACGGCTGGGGCTCAGCACGTCCTCGACGGAGAAACCATAGGCCGAGGCGGTGGTGCGCATGATGATCTCCGGGCTCAACGGCACCGGCTCGTCTGTGGTGACGATATCCCTGAGGACTCGCTCGGCGGTCTCGAAGTCGATGTCCCTTCGGTTGAGGGCCGACCAGGCGGTGACCCGGGTCAGCGCCCCCTCCAGCTCGCGGATGTTGTCCGAAACCAGGCTTGCGATGTGCTCGAGCACTTCGATCGGCACCGGCCGTGGGGCGAATTCGGCGTTCCGCTTCAGGATGGCGAGCCGGGTCTCCACGTCTGGAGGCTGGATATCGGTGAGCAGACCCCACTCGAACCGGCTGCGGAGCCGGTCCTCGAGCGATGAGAGGTTGCGCGGATGCCGGTCGGAGCTGATGACCATCTGCTTCCCCGACTCATAGAGGGAGTTGAAGGTGTGGAAGAACTCCTCCAGAATCTGTTCTTTGCCCTCGAAGAACTGAACATCATCGAGGAGCAGGATGTCCACGCCCCGATAGCGGTGTTTGAAGTCATCGGGGCGCTTGCGTCTGATCGAGTCGATGAAGTCGTTGAGGAAGTTCTCCGAGGAGACATATCTGACCACGAGATTCGGGTACATCTCGAGTGCCTCGTGCCCCACCGCGTTGAGCAGGTGAGTCTTGCCCAGTCCAGCTGCGCCGTAGATGAACAGTGGGTTGTAGTGGGCGCCGGGCTGTTCGGCCACAGCCATTGCGGCGGCCCAGGCGAAGCGGTTGGATTGACCGACCACGAAGCTTTCGAAGCGATAACGGGAGATGAGATTGGTCGGCGGGGTGTCATTGACGCTGGTGGTCCTGAGCCCTGAGTCGCCGCTTTCCTCCCCACCCAAAGGAAGCGCCGGTTCGACGGGCTCGGGCTCGACTACCCGAAAGCTGGGGCTGACTTCGGGACCGAACACGTCGCGATAGGCGGCCTCGAGCAGGTCGCCGTGCTTGTCGCGCACCCAGCGAAGGTGGAATTCGCTGGGAGCGATCAGGGTCGGCGCCTCCCCGGCAAAATCCGGTTTCAGTCGGGACAGCCACGTGTCCCAGTTCCCCTTGGAGGCTCCTGCCTTCAAGACGGCTTGAAACTGGCCCCATTCGTCGTGCGCGACATATTCTTGTACCAAGACCTCTCCTCCCACCGGATAGGTTGTCCACAAACCCGTCCACATCTGTGGAAAGGGCCGGCGTCATCCTCCGGGACATCTTTTCTGCTTGTCACCGAGAGCGGTCCGGCCGGTCAGATCCGGCTGAGGAAGTGGATCGCGCTCACAAAGGCAAGGCAGGCGAGTATCGACATCGGATCACTGGTCCGTCAAGAACGCGAGAATCACCGGTGTGGAAGAGTCCTGCCAGCTATATCCACAGAGAAGGCCCAGGCTGGGCACCGTTTTTCCATTGTCTGCCATGCGGTGGGAGGTCCGAAAAGATCTCTCGAGGGCTGTTGTTTCTTTTCGCGAGCTATCTCAATTCTTCGCGCTCCAGACCCGGCGGCATTGGACGACGGCGGTCTTGGGCAGGTGAGACTTTGACATAACTCCGAGAGCCTTCGTAACCTGTGTCGACTCACCCCTCTACCCCCTTTCTTTAGTCATGAAGCGGACTTACCAACCCAAGGTGCGGAGACGAAAGCGCCGTCACGGCTTTCGTCATCGCATGCAGACCAGGGCCGGTCGCGGCATCGTCAAGTCGCGTCGTCTCAAGGGTCGGAAGCGTCTCGCTGCCTGACTTCGAATCCCTTAGAGCCCCTCGTGACTTTCGAAGGGTCCTGAAGGAAGGGACGAGACGTCGCTCAGGCGGGGTCGTGATGGTGAAATGCTCCGGTGAACCGGGTGTGACGCGGGTCGGGCTCGTAATCTCCAAGGGCACCGGCAACGCGGTCACTCGAAACCGGGTCAAACGCCGTCTTCGGCACTGTCTGCGCGCGGTGCAACTGAAACCAGGAACGGATTACGTGATCATCGGCACCAGCCAGGTAGCAGATGCCCCACACCCCACTCTGATGGGGTGGATCGAACGCGCTCTAGAGGACGGCAATGTCTGAACGTCTTCGTCCTCGATCCTGGGTAGTCGGCTTGATCAGGATTTACCAAAAACTGGTAAGCCCCAACCTGGGCGCCAACTGTCGTTATCAGCCGACATGCTCCTCCTACACCGCCGAGGCCATCGCCCGCTTCGGTGTAATCCGTGGGGTTTGGCTTGGCGTGAAGCGAATCGGCCGGTGTCATCCCATGCGTCCCGGTGGATACGACCCGGTACCCGAAAACTGGAGAACCAACTAAATGGGTGCAGCGTTCGACCTCCTGAAGGAAGGACTGGGATCGGTCCTCGCCTTTTTCTACGGTCTGCTCGAGGGGCTCATGTCGGAGGGTCTTGCGCTTGGCTTTTCGATCGTCCTTCTCACCATTTTCATCAATCTCGTGGTGTTCCCGCTGACGTTGAAGCAGACCCGGGCCACTCGAGCCTTCACCGAGATACAACCCGAGATCAAGCGGATCCAGAAGGAGTACAAGGATGATCCCCCGGAGATGCAGAAGCATCTCATGGCGTTGCAGAAATCGGCCGGGGCCACCCCCGGTGGCTGTCTTCTTCCCCTCCTCGTCCAGATGCCGATCTGGTTTGCCTTGTTCCGTCTTCTGCAGACACCGCTGGACTCCATCGATCCCGTCAGTGCCCTCGGGGTGGCGCTCAGGGACGGGACGGTCAAGACCTTCCTCGGAATGGATTTGAGCACTACCCCCAGCGAAGCGGTGAGCATCGGCATCTTGGTCGCCGTCCCGTATCTGATCATGATCGTGCTCATGGTCGCCACCCAATATGTCCAACAGTGGCACGCCACCTACGGTCAGGAACGACCCAGTGGCCAACCCGGGGCCGGTGCGCAGCAGGCAATCACCAAGATCATGCCGTTGTTCATCGGTTTTATATCTTGGAACTTCCCGGCCGGGCTGGTTCTGTATTGGAGCACTTCCAATCTGTTCCGGCTTGGTCAGCAGGCTTTGATATTCAAGATCGATGGGCGTCCGACCCCGATGGCTAAGGCTGCCGAGGAGTCGAAACAGGTCGAGGACTCCGACGAAGGCCAGGTCAAGAAGCCTCAATCGGGCGCCGCCAAAAAGCGCCGTCGGCGCAGGAGGAGATGACGTGAGTTACGTCGAGATCGAGGTACGGGCCAAATCGGTTGATCTGGCAGTGGAAGCCGCGATGCAAGAGCTGGGTGTCGCTGATCGGGACCAGCTCTCGGTGGAAGTGATTCAGGAACCCGAGCGGGGCTTTCTCGGCATCGGCGGTCAGGATGCGGTGGTCCGGGTCAAACGACGCAAGGGGCGACGTCGACGCAACGAGCGCAAGAAGACCAGTCAAAGCCAGGCTTCGACCGGTGGTTCCAAGCAAAGAGGTCAAGCTTCGGCTAAGAATGGTGGTGGAAACCAGCGTGGCCAACGACAGCAGGCGAGAGACAAGGGTCGCGACATGAGCCGTAATGAAGAACAACGAGAACCAAAGATCGATGACCGTCCCGAGATGACGATCGAAGAACAGGCACGAATCGCCGGCGAATTTCTCGAAGGGCTGGTGAGCGCCTTTGGGTTGGAAGGCACCGTCACCACCATCGTCGAGGAGGATGTGATCGTGGCGGATGTCGACGGGGAGCAAACCGAGGCCTTGGTGGGGGTCAGAGGATCGGTGCGTTCGGCGATCCATGAGTTGACCCGCACCGTGATGCAACGATATGCCCAGGACACGGCCCGGCTTCGACTGGACATCGCCGGTTACGCCGAACGTCGTCGACAAGCGTTGACCATCTATGCAGAGCGTCTCATCGACCAATTGCTCGAAGAAGGTGGCGAGATCATGTTGGAGCCGATGAGCCCCTCCGACCGCAAGGTGATCCACGACGCCGCCGCGGCCCGCGACGGGGTCGGCTCGTATTCGGAAGGTGAGGCCCCACGTCGCTATGTGGTGCTCACCGCCGCCAAATCCGTCGCCGCAGAAGAAGAGTAGATCTCTCGGACCCTCGGTCGGGTCTTCGGCTGGTCGGATCACCGATTCCGGGCTAACACCCGGTGACGGGTGTTTGGGACCAACTGGGTAGGGTTGGTTTCACGTGGAACCAAAAATCTGGGAGCGATGTGTCGAGTGGTCCGGTCTCGAACTGACGTCGGCTCAGAGCACACAACTACAGATCTATCGGGAATGGCTGCTCACCGAGGCGGTGGAGGCCGGTGGGCTGGGTCCCAATGAGACCAATCGTATCGACAATCGTCATATCGGTGATTCATTGTTGTTTGTCAGCGGTTTTGAGGAACCACCAATGAATGTCCTCGATGTGGGGTCTGGAGTCGGTCTTCCCGGGATCCCGATGGCGGTGGTGATGCCAGCTACCCGGTTTCAGCTCCTGGATCGATCGCAGAGACGGGTGGGTCTGATGAAACGGGCTACCCGGATGCTCGACCTACCCAACGTCGAAGTGATACAGGGGGATATCGCCGACTGGGAGCAACCGGTGGATGGGTTGGTGTCTCGCGCCAGTCTCTCTCCGGAGCGTGCCCTGACCGACTTCACGCGGTTGCTGAGACCGGGTGGGACCGCGGTGATCGGAGGCTCATGGGCTGCGAAGCCCAATGTGCTGGGGTTTGAATTGCTCGAGATTCCGGAGGCGGTCCTTGACCAACGGGTGTGGCTCCTTATCATGCGACAACATTGAGTAAGAAACGTTCACTCGTCATCGCCCTCGCCAACCAAAAGGGTGGTGTCGGCAAGTCAACGACCGCAATCAATCTTGCCGCGGCGTTGGCCTTCCAGGGGAAGCGCACCCTTCTCATCGATCTCGATCCACAAGGCAATGCCACCAGTGGGCTTGGCATCGATCGCTCCAGTATCGACATCTCGATATATGACGTCTTGCTCAAGGACGTGGAGTTGGATGATGCGGTGGAGCCGACCTCGGTGCGCGATCTCTTTGTGATACCGGCCACTATCGATCTCGCCGGGGCCGAGATCGAGCTGGTCTCGTTGTTTTCACGTGAAACACGGTTGAAGACAGCCATCGCCGATCTCAGTCAGAAGTTCGATGTGATTCTGATCGACTGTCCCCCGTCGTTGGGTTTGCTCACGGTCAATGCCCTCACCGCCGCCGATCAGGTGATCATTCCGATTCAGTGTGAGTACTACGCCCTCGAGGGTCTCAGTCAGCTGATCAAGAACGTGCAATTGGTGACTTCGAATCTCAACCCGTCATTGAAGGTGGGTGGGGTGATCCTCACCATGTATGACGGCCGGACCAAACTCTCAAAGGATGTCGCCGGTCAGGTGAGAGACCACTTTGGGGACTCCACCTATCGTACGGTGATTCCACGATCGGTCCGTCTCTCGGAGGCCCCCTCCTATGGAGAGCCGATCGAAGCCTTCGACCCGATGAGTCGAGGGGCCATCGCCTATCGCCAGTTGGGCCGCGAGTTCATAGAACGACAGGGTCTTTGAGCGAGGAGAAATGAGATGACTACCAGGAGATCGGGTCTGGGACGGGGATTGGAGTCACTGATCCCCATCGAGCCATCGAGTGGAGCTCCCAGTGGTCTGATCCAGGTTCCGGTGGATCGAATCACCACCAACCCGGATCAACCACGCACCCGATTCGATGACGACTCCCTCGAGGAGTTGGCGGCTTCGATGAAGGAAGTCGGAGTTCTGCAACCGATCGTGGTCACCGGGGATGAGGGCGGCTACGTGCTGATCGCAGGCGAGCGAAGATGGCGCGCCGCCAAACGTGCCGGGCTTGCGGTGATTCCCGCCGTTGTCAGGGAGAACACCGGCACCTCCACCCTGGTCGAGGCACTGGTCGAGAATGTTCAGCGACAGGATCTGACCCCGCTGGAAGAAGCGCACGCATACCAACAACTCCTGGAAAATTATGGAATGACGCAGGAGCTGGTAGCGAGCCGGGTGGGGAAATCGCGACCGGCGATATCGAACACGCTTCGTCTGCTGCAGCTACCGATTGAGGTACAGGAGATGGTCGACGCGGGCGACCTATCGGCTGGCCATGCCCGGGCCCTGGTCGGTCTCGACGACACCGCCTACGCCATCCATCTCGCCAAACGGGCGGCTGACGACGGCTGGAGTGTGCGACAGATGGAGGAAGCAGTCCGGTTACGGAAGCGAGCTGAGGGTCGCTCCCCGTCAGGAGTCCGCCAGCTGCGCCCGGTGGAGATCATCGAGCTCGAGAAGCGTTTGACCGACCGTCTCGGCTCTCCGGTGAAGATCAACTACCGCAACGAAAAAGGAAAGCTGGAGATCAGGTTCGGCTCACTGGCCGAGCTCGAACGTCTCTACCGGATCTTCAACGAGTAGCAGCCGCATCGGCGAAGAACCGGGTTATCCCGTCAGCGACGGCTGAGCCGACCCCGGCATCGAGTTTCGCCCGCGACACCACGACCGCCGGCGCCCGCGTCTCCTTGAGCAGCGCACCGGCTCGACCTTCGATCTGACCACCGGCCGCGGCCGCTATCGATCGCGCCAATAGCTCACCCGCGGCCGAGGTGCCATGTTCTGTGGCGAAGTAGAAGACCAGGTCATCGCCGTCGGGGTTGACCTGAAAAGCCACGATGAGGTCCGATCCGAGCACATTCGCCCGGCGAGCGCGTAGACGCTCGGGGAGTGATGCGTCCTGGGACCTGGACATAACCGGGATCGCTCCCTGTTCCTGGAGGTCGAGCGCGGTGGCTGAGGCCGCATCCCAGGCCACCGAGGCCTCGTGGGCGTCACGGCAACCGGCATCGAGGTAGACGCGGGCTCCGGCAACCGTGGAAGGAAGCCGGCGCAGCCACTCCCGCTCTCGCACCGCCTGTCGGCCTTCCTTCATATCACCCCGGGTCACCAGGTGAATCTCCGTGATCACCTCCGGGCCTGCCTTTCCATCTTCTGCCAGGTCACGGTTGTGCTGGAACTCGAGGATCGCCCGCTCGGTGTTGGGCCCGAACACCCCGTCCACCTTGCCCGGGTCGAACCCGAGCGAGCCAAGTCGAGACTGGAGCTCGGAGACGTCCTCACCCCGGATCATCGGTCTGCGGAGAAAGAGCATTCGATCTCCGAGCCGATAACCGGCCTCGTACAGCGACCGCCAGGTGTCGGGCCCGACGATGCCGTCGACGTCCAGACCCCTTGCTTTCTGAAACCCCCTCACCGCCTGGCGTGTGCCGTCGCCGAAGATCGAGCGTTGATCCGGGTCACAGGGATGGCCGAGAGCATGGAGACGGTCCTGGATGTCCCTCACGGCCGCACCCTCGTCACCCAGGCGATAGAGGCGCATCTGCCGGCAAGTTCAGAGAAACTCCGCCAACTCCTGGAGAAGACGGTGCTTGGGGGCGGCGCCGACTATTCGCTTCTTCTCGACACCGTCCTTGAACAGGATCAGGGTGGGAATGCTCATCACATCATGTTTGGCCGCCGGCATCGGGTTGTGATCGATGTTCAGCTTTCCAATCGTGAGCGCAGCGTGCTCGGCGGCGATCTCTTCGAGGACGGGGGCGATCACCCGGCACGGACCGCACCACTCCGCCCAGAAGTCCACCAGGATCGGCTGGTCGCTGCCGATGGCGTCGGCGAAGCTGCTCTCGTTGAGCGTGACGATGTTGTCGGCCATTGTCCCTACTTCTCCTTGATTGCTACTCGACGGACCTGGCGGGTTTCTCCCTGACGAGGGTAGCGAGACCTGGGGGAGTACCCCGAACGGGGGAGGGGGGCCATTTCTCCCCCCAGTGAGCGGAGCGAGCCGTTTCTCCCCCCAGCGAACGAAGTGAGCGTTGGGGGGAGTACCCCGGAGGGGGGAGGGGGGCAACCGGCATGGTCATTCCTGTTCGGCCAGCCACCGCTCGGCGTCGATGGCCGCCATGGACCCGGTGCCGGCGGCGGTGACCGCCTGACGGTAGATGTGGTCGGCGACGTCGCCGGCCGCGAAGACCCCATCCACATTGGTCCGGGTGCTGCCATCGGGCGACTTGACGATGTACCCGTTCTCGTCGAGATCGACCTGTCCGGCGAACAGCTCGGTGTTGGGCTTGTGGCCGATGGCAACGAAGACCCCATTGACTGGGAGCTCGCTGCGCTCACCCGAGACGGTGTTCTCGATGGTGACGCTCTCGACCGTCGTGTCTCCCTTTATCTCGGTGACCACCGAGTTCCAGATCACATTGATCTTGTCATGATCGAGGGCTCGCTGCGCCATGATCTTGGAAGCCCTGAACTCGTCACGGCGGTGGACGATGTTGATCTTCGAAGCGAACTTGGTCAGGAAGAGCGCCTCCTCCATGGCGGTGTCGCCTCCACCAACCACAACCAACTCCTGATCCCGGAAGAAGAAGCCGTCGCAGGTTGCGCAAGCAGACACGCCACGCCCGGTCAGCCGGTCCTCGCCTGGCACCCCGAGCCATTTGGCAGTGGCCCCGGTGGCGATGATGACCGCGTCGGTCGTGTACTCATCGGCTCCAACGTTCAGACGAAACGGCCGCGAGCCAAAATCGACCTCGGTGACATCCACTTGCTGGAGACGGGCGATGAAACGTTCGGCCTGCTTGCGAAAGTGGTCCATCAGGTCGGGGCCCAGGATCCCATCGGGGAAACCGGGATAGTTCTCGACGTCGGTGGTGATCATCAGCTGACCCCCGGCGGCGACGCCTTCGAACACGAGTGGGTTGAGATCGGCGCGCGCCGCGTAGAGGGCGGCAGTCAGCCCCGCCGGGCCTGATCCGATGATGATGAGCTTCTCGTGGTCCATTGGCTTCTCAGACTCGTTTCATCCAGAGGTAGGTGCCTGCTCCCGTCAAGAGGACTCCGACGAGCGCCAAGGCTCCCGCCGTAGTCAGTGGAATCTCCAGCGCACCGAATATCGCAAACAAAAGGAACAGCAACGCGGTGAACCCCAAAGTGGCGGCGAGGATTCCCAGTCCGGCGACACGGATGCCCCGTGCCAGCGGGTCGACGGTGATCGAGCGAACCTTGATCACGATCTGCTCGAGGAGCTCGGCGAAGCGGGCTGCGTACTCTTCCATGCCAGGCGAGGTTAGTTAGCCCTGGACGGTTCACCCGTCCACGTAGACGATCTCGCAGCTTTCCATCGCAATGAATGTCACGGTCTGCTGGGAGGTCTCGTCTTGGGGCATGACCAGCAGGTATCGCTGATCGAGCACCAACTCCTCGACTACTTTCACGTCGGCGAGACCGGCCTCGTCGAGGCATTGGTCGATGTCTTCATCGGAGCTGAGCGTCGGCGCCGACCGTTGGCTGCTCTCGCGGGCAATCCGGGCCTGCTCGGCAAACTCGGCATAAGGAAGGGGACCACCAGCCTCCTCAGCCGCCATGGTGGTGGTGGCTGCGGATTCGGTGTCGGCGCCCGCAGCAGGAGCGGCGTCGCGAAGAGGTTCCTCGGAACCGTCGTCGGCCGAGTAGGTCGCCAGGTCCGACGAGCCCTCCGTGATCTCGCCCGACTCGCCGGAGTCGGCGCCGCCAAGCCCGAGTTGCCCGCCGAGGACACCAAGCAGGCCGACGGTGACGAAGAGACCGGCCGCAACGTACGACCACCGGTGCCAGGCCCGCCCGGTCGGGGCTTCGGAGGAGGGGTTGCGCAACTCGGTCCACAGATCGCGGTGGAGCGCCGCCTTCTCCAGCTCGGTCATCTCCGCCGGTGGCGTGGAGCTCAAGATGGTGAGGACATCGAGCTGGCTCTGATACTCCGCTTGGCACTCCTCACACGACTCGAGCAGGGCGCGCGCTTCGGTCTCGTCGTCGAGGGAGCCCTCGGCGAGGGCAGCGATGAGGTCGAAATCGTGCCTATGCATTCGTAGCCTTTGATGGTCTCATGACGTGTTTTGGTTCCCCAGTTGCAGGGCGAGCAGCCGGCGGCCCCGAAACACCCTCGACTTGACGGTGCCTATGGGAATCTCCAACACCTCGGCTACCTGGGGAAGGGAAAGACCCTCGAGATCGGAGAGGACCACCGCGTTCCTGAAATCCGCGGGAAGGGCCGACAGCGCCAATTCGATCTCCGGTCGCAGTGCCGCCGACTCGATCGCCGCCTCCGCGGCAGGATCCGACGGATCGATGTGATCGGGCATCGGCACCGTAGGACGGCGCTTGGCACGGCGAATTTGGTCGTAGCACACGTTCACTGCGATTCGATAGATCCAGGTGCCGACCGCCGATCTGCCCTCGAACTGACCCGCCTTGCGAAAAACGGTGAGAAAAGTGTCTTGGGTGGCGTCCAGGGCACGCTCCCGATCCCCGAGGATGCGCAGACAGACCGAGAACACGCGATCCTGGTGGGCACTCATCACCGTATCGAACGCGCCCCGGTCACCGGAGACGACGCGAGCGATCAGCTCTGCTTCATTCCCAGGTGAAATCACGGGAAGAAGCGTACTTCTGACAACTCGGCGAAATAGGTGCCGTCGGTTTGCTCGGGCAGATCGGTGATCCACAACAGCCAAAAACCGTCTTCACGCGGAGCCAAGGTGAAACGGGCGGCGCCGGTCGGAGCCGAGGCGGCGACTACCCGGTTCCACCCGTCGAGCCCATCCAGAGGCTCATCCGCCCACAACAGCTCGAACACGGTCCCGGGCGACAACCCGACGAGTTGCAGGTCCGTGGGAGAGCCTTCCACCTCGAATCTGAGCCCAACTCCCGGCTTCTGGAGTGGCAGCGGGTCGCGGTAGCGCTCCGAGCGCCAGGAGGTGGCGGCACTCCCGTCGAGCAAGTCGGGAATGGCCTCATCATTCTCTCCCCCCTCGCCGAACGGGTCGAATGAGACCGCATCCAGCACACTCACTGAACCAGTCGGTGCTGTGGTCACCGGCGACGGCGAAGTGGTCGCGGATCCGGTTGGGTCGACTCCGACGGTGGTGGTCGGCGAACCCGGGACGATCGGGCCGCCCCCGGTCAACACCCTGCCCAGGGCGACGAGGCCAACGGCCACCACCACGAGGATCCCGGCGGCTATCAGCAGCCGCCGAGAAGTCGACCGGGGCTCTGGCTGCATCGGTCGGAGCGTCGGTGACGCGAGCAGTGCCTTCTCCAGATCCTCGGCGCTGAGCCTGCCGGATTGCGCCGACCTGAGAACCGAGTCGATCGCGCGAGGGACACCGTCGATGGTCTCCGAGGGCGGTGGGCCACCCGGGGCCGATCCCGTCAGAGCCGTCTCCAGCGCGGCAGCCAACGCGCGAACGTCACCGGCGCTGTCGCTATGGCGGACCCGTCCGAAGGAGCCCAACTTGGCTGGGTGGGCCACCGTGTATGAGATGGCGGATAGGTCGAGGTGCCCGTGAGCGCCCCCCGAACGATGTAGGGAGGCGAGGGCTCCCGCCAGCCCGGATGCATTGGGAAGGAACTCCTCGAGATCGAATGTCTGTGAGGCGGCTACCCGGTCGGCGGCGGTGGCACCTCCATTCCACTCACACACCGCGTAGGCACCGCCTTCGACTTCATCGACCGCGAAGACGCGCGCTAGATGCGGGTGGGCAGCCTTGGCAGCCTCGCTCACACTGGAGACAAACTCTCTCCGACGTTCCGTGCTCGATTCGGGACCTAGCGATCTGATGAGCACCGGCCGTTCCAGCGAGGTGTCGGTCGCAAGCCACTCTTCGATGTCACCGTCGCGCCCGAGGCGCATCTCCAGGCGGTAGCGGTCGGAGACAGGAGGCGGCATACCCCTAGTTCAGCATCTAGTGCCCTGTCCGGCAGATCGTGCTCGTATTTCAACGGCCCTTGTCGCCCCTGGCGGCATCCTCGTCCTTGACGAACGGCCGAGTGCGCCTGCGTCCTGCGTCTTTGCCAGGAACGACAATTGCTCGCCGAAATAGCAAGCGAATCCACCGGACAGGACACTAGAGTCGCTCAACCTTCGAATCGCATCAACAGGAGACTGGTGCCGGTGCGAAAGAAGCCCTCGGACTCGTATCTTCTCAATGCCGTGTGGTTGTCGGGCCGCACGTTGAGCACCATTGTCTGGGTTCCAGTTTTGGCCGCCCATGCCAGCCCTGCCCGGATCAGTGACGTGCCGACCCCGCGCCCGGTGAACCGGGGAGCGACCGCGACCCGCTGAAGGTAGGAAACGGTCAGTTGGGCGCCCACCAGTGCGTATCCAGCCATTTCGCTTCCCACCCGCACCATGAGCGCCGTTGCCCGCGGTGTGGCACCCATAGCCTCGACGAGCCCGGACTGGTTCATCCTCCAGAAGCCATCGAAGGCCGCCCGGTCGAGGGACACCAGTAGGGGCCAGTCGGGGCTCGAGGTCAGCTCGGCTTGAAAATCCGGATCAGCCAACCGCCCGCCCACCGGGCGCTCCATCACGTCGAGCTCGGCGAGCCTGCTGAACCCGGCGCGATCCCAGAGTCTTGTCATGGGCGGGTAGAGGGCCGGTGAGATAATGTCACCGGGCCCCATCATGCTGATCCGCTCGGAGACCTCTCTCAGGAAATCGCTGGAGCCGCGATCGAGGCGGAGCGCTATCTCCGGCCCATCGTCGTTCCACGGTCTCGCCGTGGCCTTGGCCCAACCTCTTCTAATGGTCACACGGGCCGGCAACGCTCCTTCGAGGTGGAGTCGCTTCGACACGTGTGGGAGAGTACGGGCGTGGAAGTCGTAGTTGCCACACATCCCTCGGGGATGCAGCATGACACAGGCCGGATGCATCCCGAACGGCCGGAGCGAATCAGCGCCATCCTCAGGGGAATCGGTGAGTCCGGGCTCGATCTGATCGAAATCGAGTCACCGGAGATCGAGCGTGCCGTGCTCGCCCTGGTCCACGATCCTGACTACGTCGAGATGATCGAGACGTTCTGCGCCATGGGTGGTGGGGCCCTCGACATGGACACCATTGCCTCCCGAGACACCTGGACCGCCGCCCTGGTATCGGCCGGCGGGGTCAAGGCCACAGTGGAGCTACTCGAAGACATGGAGGAAGCCACCGGATTCGTGGTCTCCAGGCCGCCCGGACATCACGCACTGCGGAACCGGGCCATGGGCTTTTGCATTTTCAACAACGTGGCGGTGACCGCTGCCTGGTTACGAGCCAACGGGAAGCGGGTGGCGATCCTCGATTGGGATGTGCACCACGGCAACGGGACCCAGGCCCTGGTCGGGCCCGACCCCGGGATCCTCTACGTTTCGATCCACCAGGCCTCCTTCTACCCATACGAGGGCAGGGTCGACGACATCGATCACGAGGCCAAAGGGACGACGATCAACGTGCCGTTGCCGGCGGGCACAGCAGGCGACATCTATCGCGCCGCCTGGGACGAGCTGATTATCCCGATAGTCGGTCAATTCGCTCCCGATTGGGTGCTGGTGAGCGCCGGTTACGACGCCCACACCGAGGATCCGCTCGCCGAATTCGACCTTCTCGATTCGGACTACGGGTGGATGGCATCCCGGCTCGCGGCCATTCACAAGCCGAATCGCACGGTCTTCACCCTCGAGGGCGGCTATGACCTCGACGCTCTCCGCCACTCGGCACGGTCCACACTGCTGGGTGTTGCCGGTGACACCCGGTTCGGCCCGCCACTCCATTCCGTCGAGAGGGCGGCCGGCTCGCTCGTCGCAGCGAGCCAGGTGATCTCCCGACACTGGAATCTCTAGTGCCCTGTCCGGCAGATCGTGCTCGTATTTCAACTGCCCTTGTTCCCCCTGGCAGCGTCCTCGTCCTTGACGAACGGCCCAGTGCGCCTGCGTCCTGCGTCCTTGCCAGGAACGACAATTGCTCGCCGAAATAGCAAGCGAATCCACCGGACAGGACACTAAAAAGTCCCTTCAATCTCTGGCGTGTCGGCGCCGATAACACCGTGGGACGCAAATCGGAAGGGATCATGGAAATCAATGTTGAGGATCTTCTCCGTCAGGCTGTCGCGGCCGGCGCTTCCGACCTCCACCTCAAGGTCGGTTCGGCGCCCGTGGCGAGAGTCGACGGGGCGCTACGCCGGTTGGAGGGGTTCGATCACCTGAGCCCTGACGACACCCAGGCGATCGCAGAGGCACTGTTCACACCACGAGCCACCAGTGACTTCAAGGAGACCGGCACCGCCGACTTCGCCTTCGGGCGGCAAGACATCGGGCGCTTCAGAGTCACTGCTTTCAGACAGCGGGGATCGGCGTCACTGGTTCTGCGGAGAGTGGTGGCCGGATCGAGGCCATTTGCCGACCTCGGTCTTCCCCGGATCGTGGAGAAGCTGGCCCGGGCCGATGCCGGGCTCCTGCTGGTCACCGGCCCGTCGGGGTCGGGCAAGACCGAGACCATGGCGTCGATCATCGACTGGATCAACGGCAACCGAGAGGTTTCGATTCTCACGGTCGAAGACCCGATCGAGGTACTACATCCCGACAAGAGAAGCGTCGTCGTCCAACGTGAGGTGGGAGTCGACACGGAGAGCGCTGCCGAGGCAGTGCGCGGGTCACTACGGCATGACACCGACGTCATCCTGATCTCGGAGATCGACGACCCAGAAACCGCCCGAGCTGCCATCGTGGCAGCTGAGACCGGCCATCTGGTCATCTCCTCGATGAGAACGACCGACCCGGCAGACACTGTCGACCGGATCGTCTCTCTCTTCCCGGTCGCCCAGCAGAAGGTGGTGCGCTCGCAGCTGGCCGGCCAACTGCTCGCAATCGTCAGTCAGCGATTGCTCGACAATCCTGAGCGGGGTAAGACCCTGGCATGTGAGGTGTTGACCAACAACGAGCGGGTCCAGGAGTGGATCATCGGCGGGTCTGAGTCGTCCGCTCTGGTCGACATCATCAAGGACAGCGAGTTCTTCGGGATGCAGACCCTCGATCAGTCGCTTCTCGGGCTGGTCATCGCCAAGTCGATCGAGCTTCCGGAAGCGATACCCCATGCACGCAATGTCCATGAGATGCGGGCAAAGGCGATGGCGGCAGGCATCGAGATCTGATCTCGGGGCAGAGTCGTGAGGTGAGGGCCGTCTCGGAAGAGACGGCCCTCACCTTTTGGCGATCAGGAGGGCTCCGGCCCGGGCCAGAGCCCGACGCCGAATAACCTCTCCGCCAGTGATCCCCGAACGCCTCGAATTTCTCGTCGCACCAGAGCTTCCCCCGGCCCAGCTCGCCGACGTCTTCACCAAAGCCGGTCACCAGATCTTTCTCGTCGGTGGTTCGGTGCGCGATGCGTTTCTCGAGAGATCGGCAAATGACTTCGACTTCGACTTCGCCACCGACGCCCGGCCGGAGCGCATCGCAGAGCTGCTGGAGGGTTGGGCCGACGTGGTGTACACCGTGGGCGCCACGTTTGGCACGGTCGCCGCACGTAAAGACGACCGCACGGTTGAAGTGACCACGTTTCGTCGGGAGGTGTACCGGGACGACTCCCGCAAGCCACGGGTGACCTTCTCCGACGACATCGAGACCGATCTCGGTCGACGCGACTTCACGGTCAATGCGATTGCCCTTTCCCTGATGGAGATGGATCCCGTGGACCCGCACGGTGGGCTGGCTGACCTGGCACACGGTGTCCTGCGAACACCGCTCGACCCGAGCATCTCATTTTCCGATGACCCTCTACGGATGCTGAGGCTGTTCCGATTTCAGGCGACCCTGGGCTTCGAGCCCGATCCTGCCGCCCTGGAGGCGGTCCGATCCATGAGCGATCGCCTGGGAATCGTGTCGGCCGAGCGAATCAGGGACGAGCTGTCGAAGCTCATCGTGGCTCCGGAGCCGGCCCGGGCCCTATCCGGGGTGGTCTCGACCGGTTTGGCCAAGTACTTCCTGCCCGAGCTCCCCGCTCTGGCCATGGAGCAGGATCCCAACCAGCGACACAAGGACGTGCTGGCCCACACCTTCGCAGTGGTGGAGAAGGCGTCACCCGACCTGACCCTGCGGCTGGCGGCCCTGTTCCACGATATCGGCAAGCCGGACACCAGGCAGTTCGGCGCGGACGGGGTGTCTTTTCATCATCATGAGGTGGTGGGTGCGAGGATGACCCGGCGGCGGATGAAGGAGCTTCGATATCCGAGGCACATCATCGACGACGTGGCCCAGCTCGTCTTCCTCCATCTTCGGCCCCACACCCTCAAGATGGGTTGGACCGACTCTGCGGTGCGTCGTTATGTGCGGGACGCCGGGCATCTGTTGCCATTGCTCAACGAGCTGGTCAGGTGCGACGTGACCACGGCCAACGCACGTCGGGAGCGGGCAATACAGAGCGGAATCGACGAGCTGGAGGCCCGGATCGAGGAGCTCGAGGAGAAGGAGGAGCTGGCTCGGCTCAGGGCTCCCATCGACGGACATCAGGTGATGGCGTATCTCGGGATTGGGCCGGGGCCGGGGATCGGTGACATCATGGGACTGATGTTGGAACGACGGATCGACCAGGGGCCATTCAGCCCAAGCGAGGCCTATCAGATGGCCCGCGAGTGGGCAATCGCCCGGAACCTGCCAGACCCGGGGCCACCGCCGGACGAAGAGGAGTGAGGGTGAAAGTCGTCCTTGCCTATTCCGGAGGTCTCGACACATCGGTGATACTCGCCTGGCTCCGCGAAGAGCGTGGTGTCGAAGTCATCGCCTACACCGCCGACATCGGCCAGGGCGACGAGGTGGGGGAAGCCAAAGACAAAGCGTTGGCCACTGGCGCCGTCGATGCGGTAGTCGAGGATCTCACCCATCGATTCGTCACCGGTGCCGTGTTCCCGGCCCTGCGTGCCGCCGCGGTCTACGAGGGCTACTACTTGCTAGGGACCTCGTTGGCTAGACCCATAATCAGCGAGGGGCTGGTGCGGACGGCGCGTGCCTTCGGGGCCGATGCCATCGCACACGGGGCGACCGGCAAGGGGAACGATCAGGTCCGATTCGAGCTCTCAGTCGCGGCACTGGCGCCCGACCTGGGCGTGATCGCCCCATGGCGGGAGTGGAGCCTCGCCGGTCGAGCCGACCTGATGGAGTATGCCAAGCAGCGGGGAATCCCGGTGCCGGTGACCAAGGAGTCGCCCTACTCGACCGACGCCAACCTGTTCCATATCTCCTATGAGGGCGGGATTCTCGAGGATCCCTGGGCGTCACCCCCCGCTGACATGTTCCATCTGACCGTGAACCCTCTCGACGCTCCGGACCAACCTGAGGAGGTGCTCATCGGTTTCGAGGAGGGCGACCCGGTGTCCCTGAACGGACGCGCTCTCGACCCGGTGCCGTTGCTGGAGGAAGCGAATCGCATCGCCGGCCGCCACGGTGTCGGCCGTGTCGACATAGTCGAGAATCGGTTTGTCGGAATCAAGAGCCGCGGAGTGTACGAGACACCCGGCGGGACCATCCTGCATCACGCCCACAGGGCGGTGGAGTCGATCACCCTCGACCGGGAGGTGCTGCACATTCGCGATCAGCTCATCCCTCGATATTCCGAGATCGTGTACAACGGCTTCTGGTTCAGCCCGGAACGCTCGGCTCTGCAGACTCTGATCGACGAGATCCAGCTTCCAGTGACCGGTGAGGCCCGACTGACCCTCTACAAGGGTCACGTGTCTGTCGACGGGCGACGCGCTCCTCACGGTCTCTATGACCCGGCATCCGCCACTTTCGAGGCGGACGAGGTCTATCGCCAGGCCGATGCCGAAGGATTCATCTCTCTCAACGCACTGCGAATCAGGGGTTTCGGCGGCGGGGAAGTCGAGTGACACTCTGGGGAGGGCGGTTCGAGTCGCGTCCCGGCCGGATCCTCTGGGACTACACCCGGGATGACTCAGATCGGCGGCTTCTCGCCGATGACGTCGAGGGCTCCATGGCTCACGTGAGGATGCTTGGTGCGACCGGGATCCTCGATGAGGCCGAGCAAGAGGCACTGCTCGACGGATTGGCCACAGTCCGGGACGAAGCGGTGACAGGCGTGTTCGTGTTCTCGGAGGACGACGAGGACGTTCACAGCGCGGTGGAGCGGCGTCTCTTCGAGCTCGCCGGCGACGTCGCCGGGAAGCTCCACACCGCCCGATCGCGCAACGATCAGGTCGCCCTCGACATGCGGCTCTACACCAGACGATCGGCCGGGGACCGGGTCCGGCAACTGCACGCCTTCGCCCTCACACTTGCCGACCTCGCCGAGTCGCACCTGGACAGCATCGTCCCTTCCTACACCCATCTCCAGCAGGCCCAACCGACCACCCTGGGCCATCACCTGATGGCCTATGCCTGGATGGCGACGCGTGATGCCGAGCGCTTCATCGATGTGGGCAAGCGGATCGACGTCTCGCCCCTGGGCGCGAATGCCTCCGCTGGCACATCCCTGCCGATCGACCCCAAACAGTCTGCCCGGCTTCTGGGTATGGGAGCCACCTTCGAAAACTCATTGGATGCGGTTGGCTCGCGGGACCACCTTGCCGAATATGTCTTCTGTTGCACCCAGGCCATGGTCAATCTCTCCCGACTCGCCGAGGAGGTCATTCTCTGGGCGACTCACGAGTTCGGCCGGGTCCGCCTCGGTGACGACGTGACCACCGGGTCTTCGGCGTTGCCCCACAAGCGGAATCCCGACATAGCCGAGTTGGTGCGGGCCCGGTCGGCCCGGGTCGCGGGGAATCTGGCGTCGATGGTCGCCCTCCAGAAGGGGCTTCCGCTCAGCTACAACCGTGACCTGCAGGAAGACAAGAGACTGGTGTTCGAAGCCGACGACGTGCTGGCCGACTCCCTGGTAGCGATGACCGAGTTGCTCACTCATTCGGAGTTCCTGCCGGTCGAGCCGTCGGCGGAGACCGCCAGCCTCGACCTGGCGGAAGCCCTGGTGGGACGGGGAGTGCCTTTCCGCGAAGCCCATGGCGCGGTGGGCAGGCTGGTCCTGGGCCTGGAGGGGGAGGGCCGTTCGCTCGGCGAGGCTACGTTCGCCGATCTGGCCGGGGCCCATGACTCTTTCGTGGAGTCGGACCTCGACCTGATCGATCCGGCAGCCTCGGTAGCACGGCGGCAAAGCCCGGGCGGGGGCAGCCCCGAGTCGGTGCATATCCAGGTGGCCGACCTCCGCAGTTTGTTGGCAGATCCTCCCGGATGATGTTGCGCCGGTTCGACCCCCTCAAGAAACGCCGGCGCGATGTGCTCGGTGTCCCGATGGCCTACGTCGAGCACGGCAAGGGCGACCCGATCGTCTTCATCCACGGCAACCCCACCTCTTCGTATCTGTGGAGGAAGGTCATCCCCGCGGTATCGGAGGTTGGCCGTTGCATCGCTCCGGACTTGATCGGCATGGGCGACTCGGCCAAGGTGTATCAAGGCCCTCGCACCTACACCTTTCTCGACCACCAGGCCTACCTCGAGGCGTTCCTCGATGGCCTCGGGATCGAGGAGAACGTCACCCTCGTGGGACACGACTGGGGTGGGCCCCTGATCTTCGACTGGGGTCGGCGTCACCCGGGCTCGGTTCGGGCCGTGGCCTACATGGAGACGATCGTCACCCCCTTGACATGGGCCGACTGGCCCGAAGTGGCTCGCCGCATCTTCGAGGGGCTTCGCTCGGAAGCCGGAGAGGAGATGGTGTTGAAGAAGAACGTATTCGTAGAACGCCTCCTTCCGGCTTCGGTCCTCGACCCGATGCCCGAAGCCGTGCTCGATATCTACCGCAAGCCGTTCCGGGAGGTGGGCGAGTCGAGACGCCCGACCCTCACCTGGCCGCGCGAGATCCCCCTCGAAGGGGAGCCGGCCAACGTGAAGGCGATCGTGGAGGCCAATGAGAGGTGGCTGGAAGGGCCCGAGGTGCCCAAGTTCTTCATCAACGCCGAACCAGGGTCGATCCTGGTGGGCCGACAGCGAGAAGTCTGCCGTCGATGGGCCAACCAGAAAGAGGAGACCGTCCGCGGCCTGCATTTCGTTCAGGAGGATTCGGGCGAGGAGATAGGTGTCGCCATCGCATCCTGGCTGGACGCACTCTGAGTTCGCCCTTCCTAACGTGAGCGCGTGATCGTCCTGGTGATCCCGGCCTTGCTTCTCACGGCCGTGAGCCTCGGCTCGTACGCCGGTCGTTGGGTGTGGTGGCTAGACGTGTTGGCCAATTTCCGCGCCCAGTACGTCTTGGCGCTGGGCGTCCTCGGTCTGGTCATCGCCGCATCGCGTTGGAGACGCACCGGGCTTGGCATCCTTGCTGTTGCCCTGTTCAACCTCTTCTGGGTAGCGCCGCTCTATGTGGGCTCCCCTGGCGAGCCGGTGGACGGTGCTCCCGACATTCGAGTCATGAACCTCAACCTGTTGTCGAAGAATGAGCAGTACAACGATGTCATCGAGTACATCGAAGCGCTCGACCCGGACCTGGTGTTCCTGCATGAGGCCAGCAGGCCTTGGGAGGTGGCGATCGGTGCCGCAGAGCTCGACTACGAGATCATCCGGGGTCGGTCGGACCGACTCATCTTCGGGACCCTGGTGCTGGTGCGGGGCGAGGTAGAAGCCATCTCCTATGGGTTCGCCGAGGGTCAGCCGCGGGCCATCTCCCTCGAGTATCAGCCGGATGGCTGGCCGGTTCCCTTGAAGGTGCTGTCTACCCATCCCCTGGCACCGACAACGGCCGAACGAGCAAGTCTGCGCGATGCCCAGCTCGAATTCGCCGCCAACTGGGCCGAGGACCAGGAGGGCGCCTTCTTGGTGGTCGGTGACTTGAACGCATCGCCCTGGTCGTGGCCCTTCCGACAGATGACTTCGTCGGGCACCTTGAGGAACTCTCAGATCGGATTCGGTCTCCAGCCGAGCTTTCCCTCCGCCACGGTTGGCCTGTTGCGGGTGCCCATCGATCATCTTCTGCACAGCTCCGAGTTGAAAGTGCGTGACCGACGGCTTGGTGCCGCCCTCGGGTCTGACCACTTCTCCTTGATCGTCGACCTGGAGCACGCCCCCTCCTCGCAATAGGCCCCACAAGCCAAGTGCGAAACCCGTAGCGCCCGATCACCGGTGGGGGGCGGCCCGGGTACCGTTCTCGGAATGTCAGACAGATATGCCAACCGCCGTCGCCGCCTCGCCGAGCAACTCGGCGATGACGCGATCGCGATCATCCCGGCCGCAGTCGAGGTCGTTCGCAGCAATGACACCACCTTCGATTTTCACCAGGACCCGGACTTCCTGTATCTCACCGGGTTTCACGAGCCGGATGCCGTAGCCGTCATCACTCCCGGCCATCCCGATGGGGAGTTCACCCTCTTCGTTCGCCCCCGGGACCCTGAGCTGGAAGCCTGGAACGGATATCGCGCCGGTACCGAAGGCGTCATCGAGCGCTTCGGCGCAGACAGGGCCTTCAATCTCGACGAGATCGACGAGGTGCTCACCCGCTACATGATCGGGCGTGAGGCGCTCTGGTATCGCAGCGGCAACACACATCACGACGACAGGGTGAGCGGCATCATCTCGAGGGCACGAAGCCACCGGGAGCGTTTTGGGGGCGCCGTTCCCTCCACCGTCAACGATATCTCCGTAGTTCTCGCCGAGATGCGTCTGGTCAAGACCGAGGACGAGATCCTGAGCCTGCGCCGCGCCTGCGAACTGTCCGGCCGCGGCCATATCGAAGCGATGCGCTTTGTCGCCCCGGGACTCCACGAATACCAGATCCAAGCTGCCCTCGAGTACTTCTGGCGTCAGGCAGGGTCGAGGCACAACGGCTATCCATCAATCGTCGCCTCCGGTCCCAATGCCTGCGTCCTCCACTACGTGGAGAACGATCGATTGGTCGAGAGTGGCGACCTGGTACTCATCGACGCGGCCGCGGAGGTGGAGGGGTACTCCTCAGACATCACCCGCACCTTTCCCGCCAACGGGACCTTCACCGGCCCACAGAGAGCGATCTACGAGGTGGTCTACTCGGCGTTCCGGAAGGGCCTGGATATGTCGGCTCCGGGCTCGAGCCTGCGGGCGATACATGACGCCGCCACCCGGGTCCTGACTGAGGGAATGGTCGAGTTGGGCCTCCTGCCACGCAGCGTGGAGGAGTCGTTGGCCATGCACCATTACAACCAGTTTTACTTCCATGGCACCGGGCATTGGCTGGGCCTGGACGTTCACGACGCGGGCAGCTATCGAGTCCAGGGCGAACCGCGAAAGCTGGAGCCGGGCATGGCCTTCACGGTCGAGCCCGGGCTCTACCTCGCCCCGGACAAGAGTGAGATCACCCTGACCATGCTGGAGTACGACCAGGACGCGTGGAACCAACGCAGGATCCTCGAGGGAAGAACCGTGGCCGCCGCCAAGGAAGCCGAGGCCAGGGAGAGCGCAGAGAAGATCACCCACATGGTGCCCGCCGAGTTTCTGGGGATTGGGATCAGGATCGAGGACGACGTGGTCATCACCGATACCGGTCACGAGAACCTGACGTCGATGGTCCCCACCCGGATCGACGAGGTGGAAGCGTTGAGCGCCGAGAGGTCGCTGCTCCCCACCGGGTAGTCGCCAGGGGATGGCATCGCTGCCGGCAAACTGAGGTGAGATTCAGTGGGGCCGGTAGCATGAGCTCATCCCATGGCACTTGGTGTTCTCTACCGTCTCTACGAGCGAAACCTCGTCAACGGTCTCGACAAGGACCGTCTACCCCGTCATATCGGCATCGTTCTCGACGGTCACCGCCGTCATGCCCGCGAGGAGAGGCTTCCCACCTACACCGACAGCTACCGGGTCGGCATGCGCCGTTTCGAGGAGTTCCTGGGATGGGCCGAAGAGCTGAAGATCCCTGCTGTGACCGCCTGGGTGCTCTCCAGGGAGAACTTGTCGAGACCGGCCGACGAGCTCGACCCGTACTTCGAGGTGTTGCAAGAGCTGTTCGAACGTCTCCCGCAGCTGTGCGAGCGGTATGACATGGGCATTCGATTCATCGGGAGTCTCGATCTGCTGCCGGACGAGTTGGTTTCGGCGGCCAAGGCGGCCGAGGAGGCTCAACCCTGGGGATCTCGTCGTCTCAACATCGCCATGGGATATGGAGGGCGTCAGGAGATCGTCGACGCGGCCAAAGACCTGATCGCCAAGCTGGTGGCAGACGGTGTCCCCCCCGACGAGATCGGCGCCCACATCGACGCAGATGCCCTGGCCTCACATATGTATTCGGCAGACCTGCCCGACCCCGACCTCCTGATCCGGACCTCGGGAGAGTCGCGTCTCTCGGGTTTCCTGCTCTGGCAGTCGGCCTATGCCGAGTTCGTCTTCGTCGATGTCAACTGGCCCGCGTTCCGTCGGGTCGACTTCCTGCGTGCGCTACGTGACTTCACCAACCGGGACCGCCGATTCGGCAAATAGGCCAGCCTGTGGGACAACGCGGTGGGACCCCCCTCCCCCCTTCGGGGTACTCCCCCCAAGACCCCCCTCCCCCCTTCGGCGTACTCCCCCAACGCTCACTTCGTTCGCTGGGGGGAGAAACGGTGGCCGCGTTTCCTCCCCCAGGAGCGGAATGGGGGGCAACTCAGGCGGTGACCATCTCCGGGCGGAGATGAGTCACATCCCCCAGTTGGCGGAGGGAGAAGCACCATCCGGTGCTCACCCGGCTGATCGTGAGCCGTGACACCCCAGTGTGCGGCTGGCGGAATCGCTCCCACTCCCAGGGCACCGGTTCCAGCCCGAGCAGCCGACCGAGGACCACTGCGTTGGTGCCGGCGTGAGCGACGATGATCACCCTCTTGCTGGGGTCCTCCACCTCCCATAGATGCCTGTGGTCGCCATGCATCGGCGTGATCCCGTGAGCGGCCAGGGTTGTCTCCAGACCGGACACCACACGTTGGTGGAAGGCCCGAAACGACTCACCCCCGGGCAGGCCATCCCACATGTCCTCCATGGTCCGAAAGTTGGATTCCCGCAGGGCCTTCTCGATCTCGTCCGCCGGCGAGCCGTCCCAGGAGGGAGGGTTGTTTATCTCCTGTAGCCACCCGTAGACCTCGGGCACCGTCTCGATCTCGGTCGACACCGGGACGGATGTCTGGAGGGCTCGATTCATCGACGAGACCCACAGCTCGTCGACCCGTTCCGACTCCGCCAGACGCTGAGCAACCCGTCGTGCCTGCTCGTGGCCGAGACCGGTCAGGTCGGGGTCGTTGCGCGCGATCCGATCGGGGGTCCAATCGGGCTGTCCATGTCGGACGAGCAGGAGTTCCATGGTCGGACGGTACCGCTGGTGGACTCGTCCCATATCGGGTTGCCGGGCAATACCATGGTCACGTGTCCCGTCAAGCCCTGGTCGATCATCTGCGCAAGCACGCCCTCTTCACGGACGGCCCGTACACCCTCCGGTCCGGGATCACCTCGGATTGGTATCTCGACGCACGTCGCACGACGATGAGTGGCGAAGGGGCCCACATCGTCGGAGAGGCCGTGCTCGAGGTTCTCGAACCGGAGGTGGTGGCGGTAGGCGGGATGACGATGGGTGCCGACCCCATTGCGCTGGCTGCGGCGATGGTGGCCCACATGAGGCACCGCAAGCTCAACGCTTTTTCCATTCGAAAGACCACGAAGCAGCACGGCATCGGCGGCCGGTTGGTTGGCCCGGTCACGGCAGGCATGGCCGTGACGATCCTCGAAGACACCACCACTACCGGTGGCGCCGCTCTGGAGGCCGCGGAGGCGGCGACCGCAGGTGGTCTCAACGTCGTCCAAGCCGTGGCTCTCGTTGACCGTTCCGGTGGGCGCGCCGGGGAGGCATTCGCCGAGCATTCCATCCCCTACCTCGCTTTGATCTCGCCCGCCGACCTCGGGGTGAACAGATGAAGGTGGTGGTCCAGCGATCTGCGATCAGGATGTGGCTGCTGGCCATCGGGGGCATCCCGATCTTGGTGATCTCGGTCGATGTGCTCACCAACAGGCGGATCACGAACTGGTTGCGCGAGATCGTGTTCAACCCGAATGACACCCAGATCTACGAGCCGCGTGACGTGATATGGGCATGGGCGATGCTCTTGTTCTCCGGGTTTCTGGTCCTGTGGGGGCTGAAGGAGCTCTTCGTCCCGACCAAGGTGATCGAGGGTCGCGAGGATGGGCTGGCGGTGAGACTGCGGGGGCCGTTCGTGAAGCCCGACGTCATCCCATGGGGATGGGTCGTGGGTATCGAGGCCGGGGAGATCCTGGACGAGGGCGACGTCCTCATCCTGCTCAGGATCAAGTTGGTCACTCGTGGTGATTTGCCCGAGCATCCTTGGGGGGCGCGCTGGGTGGAGACCAGGGTCTTGGGGATCCTGGCCCAGGATTGGTCGACCCCCGCGGCCCGGGTTGCGGACGAGCTGTCGAAGTATTCCGTCGACGCGGCCCGACATGAGGCCTCAGCGAGGACCGCCCGTATCTGGAACCCGTCGTGACCCTGGTCGGGGCCCACGTGCCGTCGCTCGACCCGTTGCAGGAGGCGGTGGAGCGGAAGGCGGACCTGGTTCAGATCTTTCTCTCCAATCCCCAATCGTGGAAGAAACCTCCTCAGCGCCCTGACGCCGAAGCCCTTCGCAACTCACCGATCCCGGTTTACGTCCACTCCCCGTACCTGATCAACGTCTGTGCGGACAACAACCGGGTCAGGGTGCCCTCGCGTCGCATCCTCCAAGAGACCTGTGACGCCGCCGCGGATGTGGGAGCCGAGGCGGTGATCGTTCACGGCGGTCATGTGACCGGTGACGGCCCCCAGGAGGATGGCATCGAACGATGGCGCAAGGCCCTGGACCCCCTCGACACCCAGGTGCCGGTGTTCATCGAGAACACGGCTGGTGGCGACAAGGCGACTGCCCGACGGGTCGAGTGGATAGCGAAGCTCTTCGACGAGATCGGCGAATACGGCGTCGGGTTCGTGCTCGACACCTGTCACATATGGGCGGGTGGAGAGCCGCTCGACGAAGTCGTCCCCCGGATCATGAAAGCCACCGGGCGAATCGATCTGGTACACGCCAACGACTCCAAGGACCCGTTCGACTCGAGACGAGATCGTCATGAGAACCTCGGCAATGGCCGGATCCCTTCAGACCAATTGGCCAGGATGATCGTCGACGCAGGAGCGCCGGTCGTGGTCGAGACACCGGGTGGAGCCGCCGAGCAAGGCGCCGACATCGAGTGGGTGAGGGCGATCCTCTGAGCCGGCTGCTACTCGAAGATCCGTCTTTCTGACTTTGGCTTCTGCTTGCCCGGGACCCGGCCCACCTTGGTCTCGGGCTCGGGGGGAGGCGGTGGAAATCGGCCTTCGAGGGCGATTGCGACCGGAGCCGCGGTGAACACCGACGAGTAGGTGCCGACCAGGATCCCGATCAGCAGGGCAAGGGCGAAGTCGGCGAGGGTGTCCCCACCCAGCACATAGAGGGCAACCAGGATCATGATCGCTCCCAACCCGGTGTTGATGGTCCTGGGCACGGTTTGCAGACAGGCGTCATTGGCGATGAGGGCCAGGGGATCATCGGGGCGAGCGGCTCGCTCCTCTCGAATCCGGTCGAAGATCACTACCGAGTCGTTGATGGAGTAGCCGATCACTGTGAGGAGCGCGGCGAGAAAGACCCCGTCCAACGTCTTGCCGAACCAGGCGAAGACTCCGATCACGATGATCACGTCGTGGAACATCGACGCCACCGCGGCCAGCCCGATGGTCCACCGAAATCGAACGGCCAGGTAGCCCAACTGGAGGAGAAGGGCGAGACCCAACGCTATCAGGGCCCGATTTCGTATTTCCTCGCCCAGGGTCGGCCCGACGAACTGGTCGCGCAACACGGTCACATCGCCACCAACGTCGGCCAGGGCGCCTTCCAGCACCTGCTCCTGACTGGTGTCGAGTTGCTCGGTCCGGACCACGATGTTGCCCTGACCGGTGACCTGGATCAGGGCTGGGGGCAGCCCGGCCTCGGCCAGGTCCTGACGGAGATCGTCGATGTCGACGGTTTGGGTCGTGGAGAACTCCACCAACCGGCCTCCGAGAAACTCGAGCCCGAAGTTGAGCCCCTGGGCGATCGGCCCTGCGATGGCGATCAGGACCGCTGCTGCCGAGACGAGCAACCAGCGCCGGGAGTTGGCGAAGAGATTGTGACCTGAGGACCTCAGCCAGGTCTGGAAACGGCGCCCGACGTTCATCCCGATCAGTCCCGGCCGGTTTTGCACGGCCGTGACGTTCGACAACAACTCCAGCAACACCCGGGTGACGACCAGAGCCGAGAACATCGATACCAGGACACCGATGGTCAGGGTGACACCGAACCCTCGAACCGCGCCGGAGGCGTAGAAGAAGAGAAGGATGGCGGCGAGCAGGGTCGTGACGTTGGCGTCGGCGATGGCGCTCCAGGCCCGCTGGAACCCGGCGAGAATCGACCGTCCCATCGAAGGGTCGACGACGTACTCCTCCTTGGCCCTCTCGTAGACGAGAACGTTGGCATCGACCGCCATCCCGATCGCGAGGACAAAGCCCGCGATGCCGGGCAAGGTCAGAGTCGCCCCGATCCAGGCAAGGATGGCGTAGGAGAGCAGGCCGTACACCAGGAGCGAGACGGCTGCGGCCAACCCCATCAGTCGGTAGAAGGCGATCATGTAGAGGATGGTGAGGCTGGCCCCGATCAGGGCTGCCTCGAGGCTTGCCGCGATGGCCGCCTCTCCCAGGGAAGGCCCGATTGTCCCCTGCTCTATCACCTCCACCGGCACCGGCAGGGCGCCGGCCCGAACGAGGAGGGCCAATTCCCCCGAACTCTCCTCGTCGAAGCTGCCGGTGATCAGTGTCCCACCACCGGCGATGCCGACACCGCACTGCACCGACGCCGACACGCCCGGACTGGAGAGAACGGTTGAATCGAGCACGATCGCCACTCTCCGTTGGGGATCGTTCGGCGAAGCGCATGCCGCTTCGGCGGTGAGGTCTTCCCAATCCCGCTCACCGTCGGCACGGAAGTCGATGGAGACCGCCCACAGCCCACTGCCCTGGCTATCGAAGATCGCGGCGGCACTCTCCACCTGATCACCGGTCAGCGCCGCCGGCCCCAGGATCAGGTCTTCGCCGAGTTCCCCGGGCAGGACCACGGTGCCGTCCTCTTGTGGTGCGGTGCCCGATGGAACCGAGTTGATGACCGGGTGGAAAGTCAGCTGGGCCGTGCGCCCGATGACTGCAAGCGCCTCATCGGGGTCATCGAGACCCGGGAGCTCGATGATTATCCGGCGATCACCTGACAGCTGCAGCGTGGGCTCGGCTACCCCGAAGGCGTCAACACGTCGGCGAAGGACCTCGAGGGTGCGACTGGTCACATCGCTGTCGACGGTCACCTCGGGTGTGTCCTGGGCTTCGAGCAGGATCTGAGTGCCACCACGCAGGTCGAGCCCGAGGTTGATCGGGTTGTTGAGGACGGCGTAGGTCGCAGCACCTATCGCGACCACGGTCAGAAATAGGCGCCACCGGGACACTTTGGGCATGCTTTCCCTTCCAGCGGCCACCGCATGCTATCGGCACCGGTCCGGCATGGCAGATCAGGACCCGATCGGCCAAGTGACGCCACGAGTTATCCTCATGAACATGCGCGAGAAGGTCACAGTCCCGGCGATTCGGGCTCGCAAGGGCGGTCCCAAGATCACCATGGTCACCGCATATGACTACCCGGGAGCGGTCATCGCCGATCGGGCCGGCATCGACATCGTCCTGGTAGGCGATTCTGCAGCCAACGTAGTGCATGGGATGGCCACGACTCTCGAGTTCGGAATGGACGAGGTGCTCATGCACTCACGAGCGGTCAAACGGGCCGACGCCCTCGCACTGCTGGTGGTGGACATGCCCTGGCTCAGCTTCCACATATCCCAGGAGGACACGGTTCGCAACGCGGGCCGGATCGTCCAGGAAGGCGGGGCGGAAGCGGTGAAGATCGAAGGAGGCCGCAAACGCCTGCCGATGATCGAGCGCATCCTCGATGCGGAGATCCCGGTGATGGGACATCTCGGGCTGACCCCCCAGTCGGTGCACACCATGGGAGGCTTCAAGGTGCAGGGCAAGATGGTCGACGCCGCCGAGGAGATGATCCACGACGCCAAGCTGCTCGCCGACTCGGGATGCTTCTCCATCGTGCTCGAGGGTGTGCCCGACCTGCTTGGTGAGCTGATCACCAAGGAGATTGATGTGCCAACCATTGGCATTGGTGCCGGGCCCTCGACCGACGGACAGGTGCTGGTGTTCCACGACGTCCTCGGTCTCGGCTCAGGCCGCTACCCCAAGTTCGTGCGCAGCTACGCCAGCCTCGCCGACGACGCGGTGGCGGCACTCGAGAGGTACGTGGCAGACGTCACCTCGGGTGATTTTCCCGGTGACGACGAGAGTTATCACCTGTCTGAGGAGATAGCCGCCGAGCTGCTGAAGGGGCGGAAGTCCGGGCAATAGCTCTCCTCCTGGTAGCGGCCTGCGCTTCGACCACCAATGCCGCTTCGACCACCGCTGCCGACACGGACATGCCCGGTGCTTCGACCACCATTGGCGGCACGGACATGCCCGGTGCTTCGACCACCATTGGCGGCACGGACATGCCCGGCTCTTCGACCACCACTGGCGGCCCGGACATCCCCAGTGCCGAGGTGACAGTGGGCGACGACCGTCTCCAGGTTTGGGTGGCCGACGATCCCGAGGAGCGAAGGCAGGGTCTGCGTCAGGTCGAACGTCTGCCGGAGGGCATCGACGGGATGCTCTTCGTCTTCCCCGAGCCTTTCACTCCGAGTTTCGTCATGCTTGGCGCCCTGATCCCCCTCGATCTCTGGTTTTTCGACATGGACGGGCGCATGGTCGGCTCGGTGGCGATGGAGCCGTGTGCCGAGGAGCCATGCCCGCGATACTCACCCCCGGTCGAGGTCGTCTGGGCGCTGGAGACACCTTCGGCTGTCCGGAATTACGAACTCGGAGATGTCCTCACGACTTCCGCATCCGGCTGAGCGTCGCCTACCATCAATGGTCCGCACCGGCGTCTCGCGCCGCCGGCTTGCGTGAAGCCCCTGCTCCACCAGGTTGGTGGGGCCTTCCGACAGGATGTCCACAGGAGGTCACATGCGCGATTATGAAGTCATGACGATCCACCGGCCAGATTTGGCGGAGGATGAGGTCGAGTCCAAAGTCGCCGAGCTCGAATCACATCTCTCCGGTCAAGGGGCGAGTGTCGAGGGACGCGATATCTGGGGTAAGCGCCGCTTCGCCTACGAGATCGACCATCTGTCCGAGGGCTACTACTCCGTGGTCACCTTTCAGGCGGAGGCGGCCGCCGTCGACTCGCTCGATCGGCTGCTCTCGCTGGCCGACGAGGTGATCCGGCACAAGATCGTCCGAATAGGCACCTGACTGGAATCCGTCCCAACGACACGGCATGATCGACCCAGGGACGTGAGAAGAGGAGATTTCGAATGTCGAACAACGTCACAGTGATAGGCAACCTGGTCGATGACCCGGAGCTGCGGTTCACACCTTCCGGGGTGGCCATGGCCAAGATCCGTCTCGCCGTCAACCGGCGATGGCAGAAGGACGGTGAGTGGCAGGAAGACACCAGCTTCTTCACCGGCACCGTCTGGCGGGAACAGGCCGAGAGCGCTGCGGAGTCTCTCCAGAAGGGCGCCCGCGTCATCGTGACCGGTCGTCTCGAGCAGCGGAGCTGGGAGACACCCGAAGGGGACAAGCGCTCGGTGGTGGAGATCCAGATCGACGAGATCGGTCCCTCGTTGCGTTGGGCCACGGCTTCAGTGAACAAGACCCAGCGTTCCGGCGGCGACTGGGGCGGTGGGGGCCAGGGTGGTGGGAGCCAGGGTGGTGGCCAGGGCGATGTCCCGGCGGCCCCGGTGGCACGTGACAACTACGGGCCTGACGAGGCGCCGTTCTGATCAGGAGTTTGAGTTAATGGCAAGAAAGAGCACGAACAACCCGCGTCCCAAGCGGCGGCGCGCGGTGGAGGTGAGGCGGGGCCGTCCCAAGCCTTGCGCCTTCTGCAAGCAGCGCATCGACCACATCGATTGGAAGGATGTGGCCATCCTCCGCAAGTACATGTCCGACCGCGGCAAGATCCGAGGTCGTCGGGTGAACGGCAACTGCCCAACCCATCAGCGGGCCATGGCGACCGCGATCAAGAATGCGCGTGAGATGGCGCTTCTCCCGTATCTGAACACCCGATGAAACTGATCCTCACCGCAGACGTGAACGAGTTGGGCAAGCGTGGCGACGTGGTCGACGTGGCCGAGGGCTACGCCCGGAACTTCCTTCTTCCCAAGAAGAAGGCGGTCAAGGCGCATGAAGGAGCGCTGGCTCAGGCCGAAGCGATTCGCCAGACCCGAATCGAAGCCGAGCGCAAGGCCAAGGACGACGCTGAGCGGACCGCCACCCAACTGGCCGGGACCAGGGTCGTGCTGGCCGCCCAGGCCGGCGACGAGGGTCAGCTGTATGGCTCGATCGCCGCGGCCGACGTCGTGGAAGGGGTTCGCCGCTTCACCGGTGTCGAGCTGGACCGGGCCACCGTGGAGATCCCGAGACCGATCAAGGCGATCGGTCTCCACGAGATCAACATCAAGCTCCACCCCGAAGTCGAGTTCCCCCTCACCCTGGACGTGATCCCCGCCTCCTGACCGGATACCGCTTACCTGAGGTACCTGGCGCCGGATATGGCGCTGGCCTGACGGAGAAGCTGAAAGGAAGACGACTAGCGTCGTTTTTCGCGCCTTTTCTGGCAATCTCTTCCACCGCGAAAACAAAACGGCCCCGCGCGAAATTCAATGAGTCCCCAGGCTTGTCCCCGCCTGCGGCATGACCCTATGTTCAGTGATCTTCCCCGCTGGCAGAATTGGCTTCCCCGCCCACCGGCGGGGTCTTGCATGTCAAGGCCCCCCGAGCCGCTCGGCTCTGCCACATCGCGAAAAATGTCATACCTGAGATGTTGGATGAGGAGCAGATGAGCGGCATAACCGATCAAGGGCAGTTGAGGCCTGGATACCGAAACCCGCCCCACTCGAGAGAGGCGGAGGAGTCGGTGATCGGTGCGGTGCTCCTCTCTGAGGAAGCTGTCAACGAGGTGATGGATCGTCTCCATCCGGCCGACTTCTACGTTCCCGCCCATCAGGCGATCTTCGAGGCCATGCGCGAGCTGTTCGACAACAACCAGGCGATCGATGCGGTGACAGTGTCCGAAGAGCTGCGGAGAAAGGGGGAGCTCGAGAAAGTCGGGGGCGTCTCCTATCTGGCGCGCCTGGTGGATATCGTTCCGTCGACGTCGAACATCCTCTTCTACTCGGGGATCGTCGAAGAGCACGCCAAGCGTCGCGAGCTGATCCGGGCCGGTGCCACGGTCACCGACGTGGCTTTCGACATCGACGAGGAAATCGCCCATGTGCTCGACCGAGCCGAGCAGGCGGTGCTGTCGGTCGCCGAGCGCCGAAGCGCCCAGACCCTTCTCGAGGTGGGCCCGCTGTTCAGCGATGTCCTGGAGCACATGGAGCTCCTCGAGCAGCGAGGCTCGGAGATGACCGGTCTAGCGACGGGCTTCGTCGACATCGACAAGAAGCTCGCCGGTCTGCAACCGGCCAACCTGGTGGTGATCGCGGCCCGCCCCGGGATGGGAAAGTCGAGCCTGGCCCTGGGTATCGCGGTCAACGCTGCCACTCAGGGTGACCCGGTAGCCATCTTCTCCCTCGAGATGTCCAAGGAGGAGATCGTGCAACGGATCCTCTCCTCGGTGGGTCGGGTCGATTCAATGAAACTCCGCTCGGGTCAGCTCGGCCCGCTCTGGCAGCGAGTGGTAGATGCCGCCGGCAAGATGTACAAGGCGCCGATCTACATCGACGACTCCCCGGTTGTCACCGTGACCGACATCCGCGCCAAATGTCGTCGTCTGAAGCGGAAGAAAGGTCTGGCCCTCGTTGTCGTCGACTACCTCCAGCTGATGGAGTCGTCGAATCGGGAGAATCGTCAGCAGGAGATCTCAGAGATCACTCGTAACCTGAAGAACCTCGCCCGCGAGCTCGGCGTACCGGTCATCGCGGTCTCACAGCTCAACCGTTCGCTGGAGGCCCGAGAGGACAAGAGGCCCCGTCTCTCCGACCTCCGTGAAAGTGGTGCGATCGAGCAGGACAGCGACGTGGTGATGTTCATTTACCGACACGAGTACTACCACCCCGAGGAGCAGGAGAAGAAGGGCATCGCCGAGGTGATCGTTGCCAAGCACCGTGCCGGTTCCACCGGGCCGGTCGAGATGACTTTTCAGCCCGAGTTCACCCGCTTCGCCAACCTGGGCCGCGACGTCACCTAAAGAGAGCGTTGGGCCTCGGCGGCCAGTGCCCGCTCGATGGTCTCGAGCGCTTCTGCCGCCGGTCGCCAACCCAAGGTAGCCGTCTTTTTGTCCTCCAAGGCCTTGTAGACCGCGAAGAAATGCTCCAGCTCCTGAAGGAGGTGAGCGGGCACGTCACCGAGGTCGGCGGCATCACGCCACAGTGGGTCGCCATCGGGAACGGCCAGGACTTTGTGGTCGGCGTGACCTTGGTCTTCCATGAGAAACAGCCCGACGGGGCGCACCTTGATTCGGCATCCGGGAAAAGTCGGCTCGGTGACCAGCGCCAGTATGTCGAGCGGGTCGCCATCCTCGGCAAGGGTGTCGGGGATGAACCCGTAGTCGGCCGGGTAGCGGGTGGCGGTGAACAACATCCGATCGAGGAAGATCTCGCCTGACTCGTGATCCATCTCGTATTTGTTCCGGCTCCCCTTGGGGATCTCCACGATCATGGTGACGAGCACGTGGTGACTCTAGAGACCGCTAGCCTCGCGCCGGTTGTGTGTCACCCAGGCGGCCGAGCCATGTCATCGATTCCCGGATTCAGGCGCCCTCTCTCATGACACACACCACGGAATAGAGCCCCATTGGCACCTGGCGCCAAGCGCGGGAAACGCTATCTCCTGGCGATGTCGGTTGGGGCGCTCGGCATCGTCTATGGGGATATCGGCACCAGCCCGCTGTATGCGTTTCGGGAGTCGTTCCACGCCGCGGAAGGCCTGGCGGTTGATCGGGCGAGTGTCTTTGGGGTGCTGTCACTCGTGTTTTGGGCCCTGGTCCTGGTGGTCTCGGTCAAGTACCTGATCGTCGTGGTGCGGGCCGACAACCATGGTGAGGGCGGGATCCTCGCCTTGGCCGCCCTCATCGTCCCGGCTCAAAAGTCTCGCCCCACCGGGCTTCGCTGGGGTTTGATCCTGCTCGGTCTCTTTGGCACTGCTCTCCTCTATGGCGACGGGATCATCACACCGGCGATATCGGTTCTATCCGCGGTGGAAGGGCTGGAGGTAGCCGCCCCTGCCCTCGAGCCGTATGTCATCCCGATCGCGGTGACCATCCTGGTCGCACTCTTTGCCATCCAGCGTCAGGGGACAGCGAGGGTCGGGGCGGTCTTCGGACCCGTCATGATCGTTTGGTTCACGGTCCTCGCCGTGCTCGGCGGATACCACGTGATCCGGGATCCCGGAGTTCTCGCCGCCGTCAACCCCGCTCATGCATCGCGCTTCATCGGCGAGCAGCCGCGACTCGCCTTCCTCGCGCTGGGAGCGATATTCCTGGTCGTCACCGGAAGCGAGGCGCTCTACGCCGACATGGGTCACTTTGGAAAGCGACCGATTCGTATCGGCTGGTATACCGTCGTGTTCCCGGCGTTGCTTCTCAACTACTTCGGGCAAGGAGCGATGCTCATCGCCCAGCCCGACACGATCGACAATCCCTTCTTTCGGATGTCACCTGCTTGGGCCGTGCTTCCGATGGTGATCCTGGCGACGATGGCGACCGTGATCGCCTCACAGGCGCTGATCTCTGGCGCCTACTCCTTGACTATGCAGGCCGTCCAGCTCGGGTATTTACCCCGGTTCGATATCGACCACACCTCGCCGCGGGAGATCGGTCAGGTCTACATCGCATCGATCAACTGGAGTCTCATGATCGCGTGTGTCGGCCTGGTGGTCTCGTTCCGCAGCTCGACCAACCTGGCGGCGGCATACGGGGTGGCGGTCACCACCACCATGGTGATCACGACCATCCTCCTGTTCTTCGTCATGCGTGAGCGCTGGAAATGGACATTGCCGGTGTCGGTGTCCCTCACCGCACTGTTCCTGGTGGTGGACGTTTCGTTCTTTGCCGCCAACATCGTCAAGGTCCCGGCCGGGGGATGGTTCCCGCTGGTGGTAGGCGGCGTGATGTTCTTCGTGATGACCACATGGAAGTTGGGTCGGACCAGAATGACCGCCGCCCTCAAACGGGGCGATCTCCCCATCGAGCGGTTCATCGGGTCCATAACGACCCATCCCCAAACACGCGTTCCAGGCACTGCCGCCTATCTGTTCCCTGACCCAGGCGTGACCCCACCAGCCCTCCTTGCCAATCTTCGTCACAACGAAGTCCTTCATGAGACCGTGGTCCTGGTGTCGGTGCAGACGTCGAATGTGCCCCGCGTCCCTCAGGTACGACGAGCCACGGTTCACGAGTTGGGAGAGGGCTTCGTCCAGGTCGTTCTCCACTTCGGCTTCATGGATGAGCCGGATGTGCCGAGAGCCTTGTCCAACATCGTCGATCCGGAGTTCGGGTTC